>Ga0316363_10000267_pt1 | contig 79925 bp, 68 predicted proteins | sample Sb_taG_3_FD_200459 | JGI IMG/M metagenome (GOLD analysis project Ga0316363, IMG submission 200459) | Peat soil microbial communities from Weissenstadt, Germany - Sb_50d_a_PC metaG (v2) (version 2) | ecosystem: Environmental > Terrestrial > Soil > Wetlands > Peat | place: Germany: Weissenstadt...
CATCATTTTTCGTAGATGGGTCACAGGGACCTCCTTGTGACCCAAAACATATCTCAACCATCAAGCAACCACTGCTCCGTTCGCCTCACGCGTAGCGTCCGCCGCCGGGCGGCTTCGTTCAAGTCCGCTTGTGGGAAGTTCAAGCCTCCGTTGGCGCTTGTCGCCGATTGCGGGGGACTACGGTCTACCCGGAACTAATGCTCCCTAAACTACGGTTAGCGCTAACTTCGGCTAGCGCCTCCAAGTGCGCTTGCCTTCAACAATTCGCAAGATCCACAATGCTTGTGCATCGAACGCGATTCCAATTCCAAACCACTTCATTCCCAAAGCGACCACCACGCGCAACCATCCAATTCTTGGAGTGTCGTTTTCGGGCCGAAAACACTACCAAAATCGAGAATAGTAAATGCGCAAGCTCCGCTCGCTCAATCACTTGAGACGCAGCGAGGAAGGGCAATGTCGAGGGAATGTCGTGTTAAAGAAAGGCCAACGGCAGGGCAAACAAATCACTCACCCAGAAATTGTTGCCGCCTCGACATGTGCGGCAGTGTGATCGAGAGTCTCTCGAAATCGGAAGCAGCGGGTCGCTGAGCTACAAGAAACCGCCATGTCTAGCAGATCGCTGTGCCAATCCTTCACCAGACCGAAGAACACACGACGCTGACTATTCCCGAAGAAGCCAGAAATGAACTGCAGCAAATCATAATTGCAGACCAGGTAGAGCACCTGGTGTACATGCGCTTCTCGACTCAGCGAAGCCGCGACATCCCTGTAGTACCGCATTGGTTTGGGGCTGCGTTCGTATTCGAGTGCGAAGCGCTGCTCGCCCGCCTCGCTGCGAACCGTCACAACCGCATCGTAGTCCTTCGCAAAACCAAACGCGGTTAGCTCGTTCTGTGACCGGATCTCCATCGAGCCAATCCAGCGGACAAGCAACCCTGCCCGAAGCACGCTCAGATGAATCTCGTTGAGTCCGAGGGCATGAAGAACACTCCGCTCGGCTTCCTTCCCGTTGAATCGGTCACGGCCAACCAAGCAGTACTCCCCCATGCCCTGCAGCAGGACCGCAGCGGTGGTCGCGAGGGAATACACAAACTCACCCGTGCAACCCGGCGTTGTCTTTCGCCGAACAAGCTCGCGGTCAACCAATCTTCGCAGCCTCCAATCGAAAGACTTGCGGCTGCGCTCATAGTGGTTCAATCGCATGAACTCGAACAGCTGCGAATGCGTGACGAACTCCGAGCGCAGCACTTGACGCAAGAGGGGAACGTCCCGGGATTGGTTGAGTTGAAGAGACCCTTTTGGGTAACGCACGTCAGCCCTCTTCATTCAAGGACACTAATTGCAGGCGAGCGCTCCAAGGCCAGGAGACGAACGGACGAAGGACAAATTTACCGACATCCGTGCGCAGCCAACCGCCTAGAGGCATCAACATCATTGCCTCCTGTTGCTTTCTGCACTCACTGAAGGAGATCAGCAGCGTCTCTTCCGACCTCCACGCCGTTGATCCGACATCCACATGTCCGACCTCACACGATCTGGCGACAACCAAAAGGTAGTCCGGCTGTTGCGGGGCGGGCAGGATGCTCTTGAACAGAACCTTGATCTGTCCCTGCCACACGCAGGGTTCTGCGCACTCAGCGATCGCACCAGAGCTTCGAGCAGCCCCTTGATGCGATTCCTTCCCTCGTCACTCGCGTAATACGATTGAATGCCGCCCACCTCGTAACCCGCGACCAGAGCCCCGTCGACCTGGACCGCCACGTTTTCGAGTAAATCCCGGATGCGGAGTTGCTCGCACAGAGGCGGTGCGCTCAGCGATTGCTCGTACCGTTCGGCTGTCAGTGGCATGCCTATTCTCCCCACCGCAGGTAATCCCGCGTGAGTTCCCGGTCCTGTTCGAGCGCGGAATACACATGAGGCTTCACATGAAACATCACCCAGTCCTGGATGTACCCGCGCTGCTTGCCGTACTTGAAGAGCATGAGTGCGGGAATGCTCAGGACCGGTACGACGTACTCTAGAACCATGTTCATCGGCAGCCCGAACATCTCGCGGTGCAGAAACCGTCCGAGAATGTTCGCGACCACCGCGAGCGCCAGAATGGCAAACAGGTCTTCGGCTTCCAGGCCGAAAAACGTGACCCGAGTCTGGAGATTGCGGTACACAGGTGTCACTTCAAGGCCCATTTCTCGTTCTCCTATTGGATTCCTGCCGTTCCATGCGCGACGAAGAACTCCGCGAGCCGCACCAGGCCCGACAAAAGCAAACAGAGTCCCGCTACCACGAAATGCCTCAACCATCCTTCTGTGGGATGGACCCGCGTGACGATTCCCATGCGCAGAGCGCCAGCGGCAACTTGAAGACCCGCGTACACCGGCATCAGCACGTTGCAAATCCAATCGACCAAGCTCACGAGCGACATCCAGTACACGTCGGGATCATTCCAGGCTCTCTGCGAGGCAAACGTTTCCATCGCTCGCAACAGACCCGAAGCCATGAGGCAGAGAAAGGCTCCATACATCGCGGCCGCATAGGATTCCGAACGCGCAAAGCGCAATACGGCGATGGCGAGGAAGAGCGCCGCAAGGGTGGGCAAAATCACGTTTCCGGCCCAGTTCGTCAGGTTCAAGATCCCGTTCGTAAACGACATCGCTCTTCCTATGCCTCCATCGATAGAACCAATTTCCAGATTCCCGAAACGCACAACATGGCGAGGGCAACCGCGACCAAGCGCATGGCCGGCCGCTTCGTAGCAAAATTGAGGATGGCGCCCACGATCGCGAGTCCTGCGGCGATCGGCATGATCGTGCCAGCCAAATAATTCCAAAGACTGTCCAGAACGTCCGCCGTGGCGAACTGTGTTCCCGTGTTGTAGCTCTGGATCAACGAGTACGTTGCTTGCACGCCCAGTAGAAACATCGCTGCCAGAATCGACGGCAGAGGGTGCCCTCCCGAGGCTGCATCCAGGATGGCTCGCAGAACGAAATACGCCGCGAGCGTCGTTCCGATCCGGCCCACGATGAAATTCGTCACAAAGTTCGACACGTCCGACTGAAACGAGCTCAACCAAGCCGTTCCAATTCCCCCCGACGGCATCGGTGTTGCCACTCCAAACGAGGAGAACCATCCAAGCAGCGGCACGAGCGTTATGAACACGACGGCCCACAACATCCATTTCGTGAAGCCGCCCCCAAGCAAGAACGTTGTTCCACCCTCGCGCCTCAAGCTGAGTCCCGCGAGAACGAGAGCGACCAGGGAAGCGGCCGGGGCGAGCTGCAAAAGCACTTGAATGATGTCGTTCAATAGTTGCGGTACAGCCATTGCTCTCCTTCTTTCTCTTTCACGCCTTGGTTTCTGCAAAACAGTTCGACACAAAAGTGGAGGTGGGCGGGCGGCCCGATTCCTTTCTTCTCCTTTCCTGAACTGCCCACCGCCTCCGTGCTGGAGGTGTGCTGCCTCCCCTTAGTTCACGCCTCCGGTTCCATTGGTGATCCAGAACTCGATCAACCGGGTGATCCCTGAAACAGCCAAGAGCCCCGCTGCTGCCGCCAGCCATCGGCCGACTCCCCGCCCATTCAGCCAGGACACAACGGCGCCAACGACGGCACCGCCCGCTCCTACCGGAGCAATGACGTTCCCGATCCAGTTGATGAAGTTCAGGAAGGCGCCTTCCGGCTGAGCCGCCGTCTGGCCCTGGACTGCCACGTTCGTTGCCGGCTGGGCTCCGAGGTTTTGTGCCCAGAGGCATTGGCTTCCCAGGATGAAACAGATGGCGGACAAGGCCAGTGCCCGCTTCCATGCGTCGTCTATCCTTACCTTCATAGGGTGCGCTCTCCTTTCTGCTTCGCCGGTTCTCTCCGGCGAATACGCCGGCGAAAAGCGGGCCAAGTGCGGGCACCCTAAAACCAGTTCTCTTGTTTGTCAAAAAAGTGAAGGGGTACTAAAACGCTGACTCATATGCGAGGGATTGAAGCTCCGCCGAAGTGAGGGCGTATAACTCGGTGTTGATGACTGCAGGTCTCAAGAGGGAATTGTGCGGGAGGTTTCTCGCGAGCGGCTGTCTGAAGGGAAAACGACGCTCTAATTGATGGACCAGTCTTTCGGTTCGATCTCGATCCGCTCGTGTAACATGCCGGCCTTTTGCAAAGCCCTACTCTTTTGCTCGATGTACGTTTCATCGTAGGCGCTTTCCAAGGTCGCCCCGAGTTCTGCGAGAGTCGCTTCCAGCCTGACGAGTTCGACAGTGAAGTCCGTTTCTTGGAAGCGCCACTTTTCCCGGCACAAGTAGCAGCGGCCCTGATCGTCCAGATTCAAATAAGTCCGGGCGATGCCGTGCTTATACATGTTGATCCCGTTCATCCTCCCCATGAACATAAACCCGGCACAACGCTTCTCGCCGAGCTTATCGACCAACGGCTTCCAATTCGGTTCCATTCCTCGATCAACCTCACTGCTGCGGCACTTGTTGTGCCTCGCTTTGCGGGCTGCCCGCTTGTTGGTACATAGCGCTCATTTCTTGACGGAGCTGCAAGAGTTGGCGAAGTTCTTCCATCGAGGGGGGAGGCGTAGTACTCGCCTGCTGCGATGTGGGTGTTTGCGCCTGGCCTTCGGGCAGCGACGCGCCGTGTTCCATGACGAGGTAAAATCGAGTGTTCCCCGGGACGGTAACCACGATGTTTTGGTTGAACGTCAGGTTGTTCAATTCCTGATCGCCAGCAATCCCGATATTCGTCGCGATCCGGTCCCGCAAAAACGCGCTCTCCGAAAGCGGCGCGCTCACGCCGCCTGACCCAACAAGATATGTGGCCGCTTGTCCGAGACCGGTAAATGTTCGCACCAGGAAATTCGTTCCCGTTTTTTTTCCACTCACCGTGCCTTTCAGAGGCCCATAGGTCAAGCTCATTGACGTGGCGTCAATCTTTTCGGTGGTTCCATCCGGCATTTGAATCGAAGTAAAGCGAATCCCGACGCTCCCAGACCGGTCGGCCTGCTGGAGACTGCCCAGCGCTTTCGCCCCTGCGGGCACCACGATTTCCCCATCTCGTTCGTAGTTGTATTCGATGGCCGCCACCACGGGCTCTTTGACTGCGCTTGTCACAAGGGATTCGAGCCTAGCGATCAATTTTGTGCCCGACGGCAACGCCAATGTGACCGGACCTTCCTCCGTTTCCGTCGAAGCGACTCTCGTCCCATTGCCCGTTGAAGCATTTTGGACGTTTCGCACGAAGACCAGGGACGGCTTGCGAAGATCGTCTGACTCTGATTTCGCGGACGAAGCCGGTTCGGGTGCGCGCTCGCGTGCCGCCGCGTCCGAGAAATCGATCTGCCCCAGGGCGTAAGGGCCGGCCTTCGCCGGAGTTGGTGCGCCGAGTGCTTTCGGCTGAACTCCCGGCATACGGATTGGACGGGCCGTCTTATCGACATCCGCGGCAGTCACTCCTTGGTTTCCGGGAGTCTCCGCCTGGCCGGTCTGCGCTGACAGCAGAGGTGCCACCGATCCTGTCTGTCCAGCCGCTTGCTGGCCCGGAGTGGCTCGTTGCCCCAAGTCCGGCGACCCAGCTGGTCTCGCGTTTGCCGGTTTCCGAGAGTGGTTCGGGGACGAGAATACGCCTAGAAACAGCAGCAACACCGCGATGGCGGCTCCTACAAGCAGAAAGAGAGAACGGCTACGGTCGCGTCCTAGTCCGCTTCGGTTGGCTGGTCGATTCTCGCGCCGCGCCCTCTCGAACGCCTGACGAAAGATCTCACGCCATCCGGGACGATCTCCCGTCTCAACGGGCAGTGCCTGTTCCACCGGTTCTTCCTCGGCGGAGCCGCTATTGTTGCGTTCATTTTCCTCTGCCATTCTGCTCCTCCCACGACGAACTCACTCCGAACCCGATCGGCGCCAGGGCCGGACGATCGACCGCCCCCGATTCCGCCACCTGCAACAAAAGCGTCTCGCTCGACTGCTTGTACGGCGGACGCACGAACACTACAACGCCATCTGCGCGGTCTCCAAGACCGAGACGTCGTCGATTCAGGCGAAAATCTTCGATGGGCAACTGTTCCGCGGTCGACCACTTCTTGCGGCCCTTTCCCGAGGTCGTTCTTCCGCCGAGTTGCACCTGGGGCGGCATCAGTAAGATCGCGTGTTTGGTCGGATTCACGACCGAGAACAAGACAATGACTTGCTCGCCTCCATCAATCACACGGCTGACGCCCGCGCGTACCCGGTCTCCCGAGGTTGATTCTTCACCAATGTGCTCGCCGTACAAGACCGGCAAGGGAGCGCTTTCTTGCTGCTCGAGAAGTTTATCCAGGTTGGAAATTGGAGCGTCGCTTCGAGAAACATCAGGGAAGGCCGGCACTGAACTTCCCATGACCGCAGACACCGTGCTTGCGCGAGCGGCGACTTTCGAAATCGCTTGCGTTCCATCCGTTGCAATTCCTGCGCTTTGCGTCAGAGGAGCCGTCGCTCCGACCAGAGCGAAGGGAAAGCCAGACGGACCCACGAAAAATCCGTTGGGAGCCTCGTATTTCACGAGAAAATCGATGGTTCCAAGATCCGGGGAGCTGTCTCCTCGATTGACCAACAACAGGCTCACCTGGTGTCCGGCTGCTGTGGAGATCAGAAGATTTGTCTCGCTCGGTTTTTTCGAGACGGCCTTGACGAAGACAAGTTTGGGTTCTCGGTCGGAATGCTCGACTTGAAACTCGGTCGGATCACCGACCACCACTGAGTTGACCGCATCGGGCAAACGGATTGCGGTGACGAACCGCGCTGCGACCTCGACGACCGTCACTTTCCCTTCCAGTTCGGTCTTGGTCAGTACGCGCGGCTCGACTTGAGGGACCTGTGCAAACGCTACGCTTGCTCCGAGTGAGAAACACAACAGGCAAAACCCACAAAGCCACTTCATCGTTCGCCTCCTGATGCTGTCGAGACACTGAAGATCGCTGGATTCCGTCCAGCCTGGATGCGCAAGGCCCGGTATACCTGTGCCACCCGAGTCACGTAGATGAAAACCTCTGGAGAGGAATATGCTAGACCCCGCAAAAGGATCGGGGACTCGCCCGCGTTATAGGCCGCGAGAACCAGACGCAGGTCCCCGCGGAATAGGCGAATCAGCAACGCTAAGTAGGCGACCCCACCCCGAATGTTGTCTTCAATGTCGAACCGGTTCCGCACGCCAAAACGGATCGCAGTAGCAGGCATGAGCTGCATCAGTCCCTCCGCCCCTTTATTCGAAACTGCGTAAGGATTCCAACTCGATTCGACCTGGATGACGGCATCCACAAGTTCCACCGGTACGCCGAACGCCGAGGCATAGAACGCGGCGCATTTCACGGAAAACTGCCCGACGTCTGTCGGTACAGCTGCTTGCGCGGCTGGGGCCACAAGCGCAACGGTGAAAAGGAACGCCTTTACAAGCACTTTCACTGGTCAACCCCCTCAAGCGGCCGCCGAAGCCTTTGCGGCCGCGCGTTTCAGCTTGTCCCGATAGATCTTCGAATCCACGACCAGACCTTCGAAACCCTCTCGGAGCAGCAGCCGTCCTCGATCTCCTTCGGTCTTTGCCAGTAATGGCAGCAGGACGTCTCTTTGTTCCGGCATGATTTCTTTGACTCCCAGAATCTCCAGTGCTTGTGCGAGGACCAGCATTTCGGCGATGGAGGGAGGCTTCTCCATATTCCAGCCACGGAGCGCGTGCGCCAGGCCAGCCATCTGCCCGAGTAGCCCCGCATCTTGATTCGCACTCCGCGCGGCAAGGATCTCGACTTCCCGGTCGACGCCGGGGTATTCAAACCGGAGATAGAGACACCGTCTGCGCAAGGGATCGCCTAACCGGCGCTCTTCATTGGAACTCAGCACGACGAACGGAACCGTTTCTGCCTTGATCGTCCCCAGTTTCGGGATAGTGATTTGCCACGCGCTCAAGATCTCGAGAAGCAGCGCCTCGAAGGCGTGGTCGACCTTGTCGAGTTCGTCGATCAGCAACACGCAGGGCTTCATCTTGTGCCGAAGCGCTCGCAGCAAAGGTCCCTGCGCAAAGAAATCCAGAGAGTGCAGCTGGTTGCGAATCAGATCCCACTCCTGGCCCAATCGCTCCTTCTGAGTTTCGAGGAACAGCCGTTGCAAGGACTCATCGAACTTCCCGATGGCCTTTTCTTCGGTAATCCCTTCGTAACACTGCAGGCGCTCTACGGTGGTGCCTGCTGCGGCAGCGACGGCATAAGCCAGTTCTGTCTTTCCGCAGCCAGGCGGTCCCTCGACTAACAGCGGCTTTTGCATCTTCGCCGCGAGATACACGACTTCGAGAATTACGGGATCGACCACGTACTGCGCATCGCGCAGTCCGTACGCGAGTTTTTCCGTCGATGCGAACACAGATTCCGCCTCCCTGAGGCGGCGGGAACATAACCCAAGAATTTTTGGTGTGCACTCGGCCGACGCTCGCCATCAGCACTTGAGATCAGAGGATGAAGCTCCCAGCAACATCGAATTCGCACCGATATCGACTGCGATTTAGATTTTCAAAATCACTGCTAAGTGATTCGTTCAACGAACGATGCGCTGTACTTAAGCGGATACCTGAAAGTCCATACTCTGCAAAACGGCTCTACTGCCTAGAATTTTTCAGCCAATTAGAGGCTTCATGACTAGCTTACCGGCATAGCCGGGAAAGCCAGGAAATCTCGGCAGTTGAAGCTCTCATGGCTAGCTCGCGCTGCAAGCTCTTCGGGCTCACGAGGCCCTGTCCGGATTTCGCGGTTTCTGCCATCGGGGCGCGCCGGAACTTTCTTTGGCCAGTGTCTTGTTGCATGGCTAGTCGTGGCAGATTTCAGCATTTCGATTCTGGGGGCGTGTTCGGTGCCCAGTCACACCTTACGCCACAGAAAATAGCGCCAATCTGACGTCTCATGGCTAGTTCTCAGTCTGGATCGCATCTTGATCGGTCCCGTGATTCTCGGTAGTCTCAGCTCGTTTGGCGACTCTGACGGATTGGTTTCGGGAGCAGCGCGTGCACGCAACACCGCAAACGACGCAGCAAGGGCCGTTTTCAAACGTCGAACTGAGGGCCCAGGCTCTCGCCAGCCGCCAAGCGAAAAAACAGTTGCTGCAAATCCCATGGAACCGATTTCGCAAGGCTTACGAGGAATATCCTCAGTGGCTGGGCCTATCGCTTTGGAGTAGGGCTGTCGTTACCGCGCGAGGCGACGCTCCTCCCGAGCTCTTGAAGACCCTTAGAGAGCGTTGCCCTGGCTTTCTCGAGAGTGAAGAATTCATACGCGAGCCAAACCTACTGGCCTTTCATCTTCTGGAATGGGTTCACAACACGATCTTTGGCTACGCGAAGCGGCAGGGTTGGCTCGATGCGCTGACTTTTTACGGAGTCAGGCATATTCGTTCACAGGCAGTTTGGGCTTTCTGGGAACTTTGCGAAAATGAGTGGAGCAGAGTGCCGCCGAAAGCAGTTCCTTCCTTTGAGGAGTGGCGACAGCGTGCCTTGGAAAGGAAAATCTGCGGCGAGGTCACTTATTCAGACATGGGGCTGGCCGTTGAGAAATACATCGATTGGGAAGCAACGGCGCTGTGGGTCCATCCCTTACTCGCTCCCGGTATCAAACTGCCGACATACGTTGTCTCCGAACTAGAACGCAGGTTTCCGCACGACTCATACCGCCGGTCTACGCCGGCGGAAAAGGGTGAGAGAAAATGTCTAAACTGGCGATCCGTCATCAGGGCCGCCAACCAACTCCGTCTGCGCGACGCAAGGGCAGAAGGCTGCCTCTATGATCTTATGGAATCAATACGCTCTCATCCCCGGCATGTTCGCCTCATGGTTTGCGGAAGACATTGGGCAAAGACAAAAACTCGTGACCAACTGCAACGTTACCCGACGTTCCGCCAATGGCGACTTGCTGCTGAGCGGTATGTCGAAGCAAGACGCCCTTGACGAGGCCCTTTTGCGTTTTCGCGTTTACCCATTGCAACAGAAGGAGGAGCATCTGCTTTGCAAGCTCGACCGCGCCTTCCAATTGCTCTATTCCTTCCGTCACGCTTTCGGTGTTTTCAACAATTTCGGGGAATCTGCTTCTCGCTCGAAGTAACCCATGATTTCCATCCGTAAGAACCAGTGGCGTCCGGCCCACAGAAGAGGACGCTGAGCTTCTAGAGCAAGGAACGCATCCCGCGCGGCGTTTTGCGAGCTTCTAGCCCGCGGATTCGACCGCTTCCATCCGAACCATCTTCTCTCGATCGACGACACCCACGTGGATCAAATTCGTGAGGTAGTCAAGGTACCGGTGAGACGTCTCGAATTGTGTAAGAGCCGGCTGGTAGCTCACGAGAATGTGCTGATCGAGCGGCCACAGAGGAATGTGCAGCCCCAGGGTCGCAGCGACCATTCTCGGGGCCTGCAGAATCGGGATGACCACGACGAACTGCAAATGGTGAACGGAAAATCCAAAGCGCACCTGAATGGGCTGTCCCTCCGATAGATAATCCCAAGGACACGTATACAAAAATCCCTTCGGCATCTGCGGCTGCAGGGTTGCCAGAACGATGGAGCCGTTCGGGCCGTCCTCTTCGTGCAACCCAAGATTTTGAAAGATCCCCCAGGGAAGATCGAATCGCGTGGTTTGGACCACGGCGATCATAAATGCGGTCTTCGTGGCCCAGCGCGCCAGCGCCGTTCGGTCGGCATCGGTGAGAGTCATGATGCTGGTCTTCTGATTCATTAAGTGGAGGATCAGAGATTTCGCCGAGGTTTCAATGCGGCTCATCCATCCGCCATTACAGCCGCGACACACCTTTCGCGCTCCAAACGTGCCCAGGCCATGGCTGCGAAGAAGGCGATCGGCTTCGGGCTGGGTTTCATCGTGCATGAAATGCCGAAGGGCGACACCGGGCATTTCGATTTCCCGGGCGAGCCACTGGGGAAGTGAATGCTCAAGCGTGATGACTTCGCCCGTCAGCTCGGTGCCACAGCCTAAACAGTGCCGGTCGCCCATGAAAACATTCTATCTCAATCGATCGAAGAGCCTGCGGGCCCGAAGTGTTCGGATCGGACATTCGGAGTACGATAGTCTACCTACTCTTATCCTCGGGGGCTCGTTCATGCCGGTGTTGTGCGGAACAACGCTCATTTGCCACGCAATGGACGACGGAGTCTTCCTTGCCGCCGACGATCTCCTCCACTTCGAGCGGGACGGCGGGCCACTTCCACATAACCGGGACTTCCGCAAGGTCGGAACCTTGGGTGGGGTCTTGATTGGAAGCGCGGGAATCATGGTCGATCCTCACACGAGCTATCGCGTGACCGAGTGCACCCGCAAACTCTCGGAACGATTCGATGACACCGTGCCGCAACTTCCCAGCGTCGTAGCCGAAGCAATTTTCGACGACCTGCAGAACACCTTCGCACCTTCCCGGCATCTCGTTCTACAGGGAGCATGGAAGAGCTACCAGCCGGGAGGCAGATTACTCAGCTACCTGGTTGCCGGTTACACGAAGAATTTCAAAAGCCCCTACGTCTTTGAGCTGGGCGTCGAAATCAATCCGGCGAACGACGATCTTCGATTTGTGGCGCCGTTCCGACGAGACGCCCATCTTCCTCAAACGGTGCTGATCGGAGAAGACAAGTTCATCCGGCGCGCAAACGCCGGCCATGAACCCGAACAATCCGCCTGCGATGAAATCATTTCAACCGTGTTTCCCGAAATCTTGCGAGACTTTCCGAGTGCGACAGAAGCCCTCAAGATTCGCCTTGCATCTGTCGTGGGCTCAATCAAGCTCGAAGCCCGATTCAATCCCACCCGGGTCGGCTCAAAGGTGTTCGTGGCCCTGACAGACCGACACCAACGCACGACTCTGGCCGCGTCCTATTAACATTCCGCCTTCACTGCCCTATCGGCCAACGAAGACACGAGAAGCTACGGCAACCTCTGCGCGACATTGCCGTGAGGATCGTAGACTTCAAGGTAAGCCGGCTTCCGCAAGCGATCCGGAAAGACAGCGACACACACGCCAGGGGGATTCTTGCTCGACGGATAACAAATCCCGTCGAACCGTCTGGACGTGTGGCACAAGCGTCCGAGAAGATGCGTGGGAGGCTCACCCGTCTGACCGGGAACCCAGCGCCACGCGCCGGTGAGTTCCTGGTAACTCGAACCGATGGCCTCGACGTTCACGGCTTGCGTCAGGTCCAAAACGGACGAAAGAAACCCTTGGATGGCGACAGTGACCCACGGCACGGTGACGATCGTGAAGGCAGGTCCGGAAGGAATTGAAATAAGCGCTTGCGCCTCCTTAAGAGCGGTCACCATGTCCTTCGCCACATAGATTGTTTCGAAAGAATTTTTGGGAGTGTAGCGCCCGCCGAATCGTTTGCTTCCCATACCCCAGAGCGGCTGCGGCTTTCGACGAGGGGCAGGCGCGGGTTTCGGAAACAGATCGTGCAATGCTACGGCGCGGCTGAACGGTCCGTGGATCGGAACCGGCGCGATCTTCCGCAATGCGGCTCCGAGCTGCCTTTCGGGAAGCACTAGGAAGGCTGGCCAGCGAGCGCCGCCTCCAACAGATCGGCCACGACCTGCGCTTTCCCTTGAAGGATCAGCGTGAGGGGAGTCTCACCTCCCAGATCCGGATGAGGACTATTCATCCACGCGAGCACACTTTCCTTCGTCGAGAGAAGTTGCGTCAGGATCGCCAAGCTCCGCGCAATCGGAATCAAATGAGGCTGCACCGAAACCGATCGAGGGCTCTTGTGCAGCCCAGCGACACTCACCTGGGAGAGCTTTGCAAGATTCGAAAGCGGCGTTCCGAGAAACGAGGCGATCCGGCCGGCATCGAGCCGCCCGGTCTCGGGATCGTGAAGCTCGGCGAGAACATGAGAGCTGACCGGATGCGCGGAGGAAGCGACTCGCACTCGACGCTGGTGCTCGCGAGAATGTCTTTCGAGAATCCCCCGGAAGCGGGCTTGGAACGCTGTGGTTTCGACCGCGCCCGCAATGACATCTCCGAAGGAGTACAGATTGTGCCGAACCGCGGCCGATTCGTTCGGCGTAAGCAAGATGATGCGTACATCCATGCCTCGAAGCTGCTTGAGGACTTCAAGTCCCGACACCGTTGGCATACGGATATCGACCAGGACGAGACCAGGAACGTTTTTCGCCGCTCGACTGACGACCTCTTCCGCGGTCTCTACCGACTCAACGTTGAGACCTCCTTCCTCGAGCAATTCCGAAAGCAGCTTCCTGCGTTTCGGCCCCGCCTCTACCAGCATGGCCGTTTCCATAGGTTCCCCTTTTCTAACCAAAATCAACTTAGATTATACTATATTTCTACTTCTACTAGACCGGCCTTCTTTTGTAGGCGGCGCTCTGGGAGCAGTTTGCTAGACAATGATTCAGGTTCAAACCCTATGCAGAGAACAATACTCGGATTCGACACGAGCGCCATTAATGCCCTACACCGGGGCGGACCGGACGTTGCGCCCCTACTCGCCGGACTTGATACCGACTACGCTATCCGTCTGAACGGTACGGCTCTGGATGAGATCGTCGCGCACAGCCTACCCCAAGAACGGGAACGACTGCGCAAGCTTTGCCGCAAGCTGCTTGCGAACGGCGCGGGCGATGTTCTGCTTCCCTTCCACGAGATCACCACCCGACTGGCGGTGGCGTTCGAAGGTGGCCGCCCGTTTGACTGGACGCGCGTCGATGTTCGGTCCAATGAGTACATGCGATTCATATTTGACGACGAAGTAAGCGCCCTGTTTGAAGAGGACGCCGATTACGAGACTGTTTCTTTGGAGCAACGCATCAGCGCAACAGAAACAGCCGGGCAATTCGAGCAGGTCTTTCTTGCGCCACGTCCCGTTTTCCAGAAGCTCAGGGAAACGGAAAAGGAATCCTGGCCGAAGTCCGCCGCGGAGCTCGCGCGAGCGCTCCAAAAGCCGGGCGGCGCCTATTGGAACTACGCCATCGGCCTATACCACAGGGCGACAGGAATCACGGTGGACGAGGAGAAAATCCGACGGTTCGTCCGCGAATGCCCCCCGTTTCGAGCGCTCCTCGCGGCGATCGTGGTCGCCCAGTACGAACGGTCGATCTCGGAGGAAGTGAAGCCAAAGCTCGCGGGCCGGAACGACATTTTTATGGCGGGATATCTTCCTTACTGCGACGAGTTCATTTCAAACGACCATGCGCAGCAGACTGCACTCAGACAGATCGTAGCGATTGCGCAGCTGCAAACATCCGTTCGCTGGTACAAGGAATTCTCCGGACGGTCCTCTCTCAGCTCTGCCGCCAAGAGATGAATGATCCGATGATTCGCCCAGCGTGCTCCCGCCGGATCTCGCGCGACAACTGTCGCCAAAGAAAGCTGGGCCGTTCGGCCTCGCCGCCCACGATCGTGTTACCATCCCGATTATGAAAGAGCCCGGTTTGGATGGACGGCATCGCGATAAAGACGGCGAAATTGACAGTAAGCACAGCGATACGCGCGTCGATACGTTGCGGAAGACTTACGGCGACGATTTTCTACGTGATTTTCGCGGGGACGCGCACCTCGGCACCGTGCTGGGGGAAACAGGTGCCAATTCTCTGACCGAATTAGTAAAAGAGCATCGAAGGAAAAAGTGAGGATCGGACAAAAGGCAGGGCTGTCAAGAGCGTCGCCCGTGCACTGGCTATGGCTCGGGGGCTCCGCTCCGGACTCCTCCTCCGGAACATTCCTCGTCCACCACCATCCCTCAGCCGCTTGGAGCCGGCGAATCACTCTTTCTTTGTCGTCCACGAGCGACAGGGGGCTTGGCTTCGAAGGATCGATCCGATCCGCTTGCCGTTCAGCCCATTCGATCCATTCCAATACCTTAGCTCGGTCCGTAGAATCTGTCCTTCGAATCGCATCACGTCGCACGGCCTCGATGTATGCTCGAATGCGCTCGGCTCCGGATCCGGTTAGCGGCTGGGTTCTTGAATCACGTGAGGTGGACCAGGTGCTGCCGCCATCCGCTCTTAGAATTCGAGCTTCATTCGATTACACCGCTTGACATGCCGGAAGAACGCATTGCCACGAATCGGGCGGTCACACTTGTGGCATCGGCGAACGATTCGTGCATGCTTGCGCAGGGGCACTAACCGGCGAGACGCCGGTTCACCGGATGTCGGAACCCAATCCATCGAGCTGGTAAGCCATTCTCGGGTCTCTCGAGAAAGACGGTCTTGCTCAATGAAAGATCCGTAGCGCCGGCAGAAATGTCTCAGAGAGATTTCCGTAATCGTCGGGTCATAAAATCTCAGGACACCGCGCGCAATCAACGTCTCCACTCTCTTAATAGGTATCGCAAGCGATGCCGCAACCTCCGCCCACACTCGTTTGCCCCGCGAGGGTTTGGCTGGTGGTGTGACGGACCATTCGACCGAACTTCGATTATTTGAATTGCCCGCCGCCGACGAGGCCATCTCACTACGCGGTTCTTGTGCAGCGTTAGGGGTAGGGGGAACGTCATTGCTTCGAATTGCCTGCAATGGGCCGGACTGGCGCAAACAATCGAGCGATTCGCGAGTTATACGAGGATCCCGCACTTCTAATAGACCTTCGACAATAAACCGCTGGATCGCGCCCGTGGAAATATGTAGTTCACTGGCGAGAGCAGATCGGGCGAATCCTTCCACGTGGGCACGGCTGCTCTTGCCAAGCGTGGTGAGGTGATATCGAATGGCGGCTTCGGAGCGATGCAACACTTTCGCAATCACGCGAACACTCTTATAACCTGCAAGGTCGAGGAGCATTCTGTTGTCTTCTTGGGTCCAGTCGAGACGAGCGCGCTCCCGGCCACGTTTAGAAGTCCGTTGAATGAGCCCGCTTTTTCTTGCGTGCTGCCAGATTACGTGAGGCCGCCACTCCGGATGGTGTTTTAGAAGTCGGCGGACGGCTTCCCGCTTACCTTGCCATCCGGCTTGGTACCCCTCGCGCAGGATCCTTTCATCTTCAGGACTCCAGACTGAGCGGAATTGATGCGGCTGTCGCGCTGGATTCTTTAGTCGCCGAATGCGTTGCCACAGCTGCACCCTTTGCAACCCTGGTTCATGCCTCAATATCCTTTCGATCGCCGCGTGAGAACCTTCGCGACCTCGCTTCGTGCCGTCGCGCAGTATTTCGTCCACTTGTTCCGGAGAGAAAAACCGGAAGGAATAGCCACCCGTTGTGTGTTCCCAACGGTCCGCCATGGAAGAAAACACCTTGGTCTATTCGGTCGGGAGACGATAAGCACTCCGCAAAGGCTCACTCGAGGTTTGTTCATCGAAAGCGGTGTACTACCCAGAGTGGCCCATGTACTTTCTATGGCTGCATCCCAACACTCTCTCGCACTCGGCTGCTCTTCATCGTTGCTCGGAAAAGCGGCCAGTGCGCGAGGGCCAGATCGTGCCTTTCAGTGGCGGAGAAGCGGTGGAATAATATGTTTCTGGTCGGAACAATGGCCAGCCAAAGGCGGGGAATCGGAATCAGCAGCGGAATTAGGGTCGCACGACCCGTGCATCTTGCAGGAAGGAAGCTCAGCGAGCCGGCGCTTGGTAGGGATTGCGACCGAAGGAGGGTTTGCGTTGATTCTCCTAGGTCACTCAAACATCAGAAGCTACCGAAACAGTGCTTCTATTGTGCCCATCGGCAGGAAGAGTCTTCGCTCGATCTTTGGAAGTTCGAGAAACCCGTACTTTCTATAAAACGCAGCGGCCGCTGGATCTTTTGCGTCGACGATCACGCCGGCCGAAGCTATCTCCCTACTGTAACTAAGACTGCGGTGGAGTGCGTCCATCAAGAGTGTTGCCCCGTGGCCCTGTCCGCGAAATGCAATACTTACGGCGAGACGACCAAGTAGCGTGGTCGGCACCATCGGATATTTGGGCAGCTTCTTCGCGACTTCCGGGGGGATGATGTCGAGGTGCACCGCATATTGAGACAAAGTGTAGTACCCGGCGATCGTGACTCCGTCAGACGTGAGCACAAACGGAACGGCTACGTGCTTCCTGAGATACTGTATCGCCTGTTTGTGAAGATAATCATCCAGGATCTGAACACCGCATGAAAAAGTCGCCCGGTCGTGTTTCGGACCGAGCGGCTCTATCACGAATCGACGTTGTTCAGGATCGCTGGACAATCAGAGCCCCATCTGTTGCCTATACCGCCGGGCAGCCTTACGTGCGGCTTCGTTCGGCGCCGGGGGATTCAAAACTGCGTTCACAAAGACTTCGCGGGCCTCACCATGCAAGGTCAAGAGCTCGTAGTCCTTGATTGCCGCTGTCGCAGCCTCCTGGGCGCTCGCGACGACAAACTCCGTTACCGAGGTGCCGCGCAGAGCTGCCGCTTGGGCGATTAACTTCTTCTGTTCCGACGTTACTCGAGCTTCCAGACGTTCCTCTTTCAGAGATCGGCGACCGATTGTCGCAGCTCGCTTCATAGCATGCCTCCACTCTGCAGGCAATTGTACGGCGAATCGCCGTACGTGTCAATGGCATACGAATTACCGAACGTCACTACGCCTCGTGGACACGCTCGCGTCAGGAAGAAATCGAAGCCGATCTGCAAGCAGCATGAAAGGTCGACCCAGTCATTGCCACAAACGGGATGGGGACACGAACGACCACAACGCAAAAAGCGCGCTGTCTTCCATAAGTTGAGTTGGTAAAGCTACAGCTTTGAGGACGTGGAAGAGGAACGCCAGACCGCTGACCGTCTCATCTCCAATAAGCCCTTGACAGCCATATAAGTTTTTATATAAGATTTGCCGTGACTAGCCCAGGATCGCAAACGCGGATTCGTTGGCTAGGGGACTCGCAAAGAGTCATTCGCGGTTTCTCAGAAGAGGCGCGCCAGAACCTTGGGAACGATTTGCAGCGCCTCGACGAAGGTGAGGAGCCCTTGGATTTCGCCCCAATGGGCGCTGTTTTGCCGGGTGTCTTTGAGTTGCGGGACCGGGATTCAGACCACTGGTACAGAGTCCTCTACATTCCGTTGGAGGACTTGATTTATGTGTTGCACTGCTTCACGAAAACGACCAACCAGACGCCACAAAAAGAGATCGAAACAGCTGGGAAACGACTCCAACTTGTAAGACAGGAGATCGCAAAACGGAAGAAAGAGGCCAAGCGTGAAAAGTAACGTGTTCGAGCAAATCGGTTTCTCCCCGGAAGAGGCAGCCTCACTGAAGATGAAGTCGGAGCTGCATTCGCAGATAGTCAAGGCAATCAAAAAGCGGGGTTACACACAAGCGGACTTGCAGAAGCGTTTGGATGAGCCCCAGCCAAGGGTTAGCGATTTAATGACGGGAAAGATTTCAAAGTTCAGCTTGGAAACACTCATCACTTATGCCGAGGCTTTGGACTTACACCCGCAAATTCTCGTTGGAGCACGCTAAGGGGCGAACATACCCATTTCGAGATCTGGTAGAAAGGTGACTGTCATTCCCTTTTTCTCAGCGAATGCTCATCCGATCTCAACGTCGTATTGCCCGGCGGTGGCGCAGCGTACAGCCTTTGCAACCACGTGTGCTCTTTCGCAGTTCAGTAAGCGCTTTATGTGATCCGGGTGGTCAACCCCATGATCTGACCCGCTCCTCGAATTTTCGGATAAACACACGCCTGATCTTCTGTGAATTCTCCCTGATCAGCTTCCTCACGCAGTCTCGCGCAGCCCAGCCACCAAATATCTGAGAGTTTTTGGCGCTCCCCTGGACGATCCGGTTTAAATCCGCCGCGGAAAACGGCTCGAATTTCGGCAAGACCTTAGCCCGTCGAGCCGACTCCTCGAAGTTGCTGCTTTGGAGAAAGGCTGTAATAACGCCCTCCGTGACCGCCTCCTTGAAGGCTGGTTTTGAGGCGAGGTTGGCGGCGATCTTCCAACAGGTCCCTTGGAGGTCCTTCTGGGCCTTAAGGGCTTGAAACTTGCCGATAAAGCCATACGGAAGAACACTGAACCTTAGAGGCAGGATCACCTTTCCCCGCGCAACAGCTATTCCTGTCTCTTGATCGGTCCAAAGAGACGAGTGGAAGCTCCTGGTGAGGAGGGGGATGAAAACGTCACATTTCTTCAAAGCGCGTAAGATATCTTGCTGCCATTCAGAGGAAGGTTCGAGGTCCTCGTGGGCCAGGAAGACGTCCATACCCAAGACGGTGAGAGAATCCTTCACACGACCAGCGGTCTTGCGAGCATTGTGGTGGTAACTCACAAAGACTTTCAGCATGGGGTAAGTGTGCTCAATGATCTTGCGCTCTTCGTCGATGATGCGGTACAGGTAGGCGAGACGACATCCGATGGGTTATAGTTTTTGACTCGATTGCCCCTTAGCATAAGCTTGCTTCAACTCTTCCGGCGTCGGCGGAATATCTCTGAACCATTTATACGGAAAGACCTCTTCTCTCTGAGCATTGAGGTCTTTGGGCGTCGTCAAGCCCGTACCCGGTACTCCTTTATCTTTCTTAACGACTAGCGCGGTCAACGGCGGGAGACCGTTTTGGTCACAGTAGTACATGATATGCCCGAGCGTTTGCGCGAACACTCCCGCGCCTTTATAGCCGAGAATCTTTTTTAGTTCCTCGTAAGTTGCGACCTGTCGGTTGGCAGCCTTAGAAATTAGAATCTGCCAGATTTGCAGAGCCCGGTACGGACGCGATGGTTTGGCATCGAAAGTTTGAGCCATTCAGGACCTCATCTATTGCGCCGATCTTGAAGCTTGGCAACTCGAAAGATAGTTAGCTCAGCGGTCTTGCCCCCGACGTTCTTAAAATGGTCGGTGATGAACTCACCTTCCTCGGGTGCTGAGGGTCGTGGGTCAAACACGATGCCGCCAGAACGCACAACCACAGCGTGGCCGATCTCTTGTCCATCGACGTTATAAAACATGACGGCTTCGCCTTGAAAACATCTCCAGTGCGCTGCTAAACGCTCCCTATCTATTGCGCCGTCCGACCCGGCGTACTCGTTTATTGCGTCATCGGGTGTCATGGTCCAGCCGACATTTCTTAGACAGGTGCGAAGTACCTCTGATGTGGTTCCGTGTTCGCCCTTCAAATAAAAAATGAAACGCACCTCGGCCGACTGCTCATCTTCTCCGGTCAGTTCACGAAACACGGCAACGACGCAATCGTTATATTTCTGACGTGGGCGTGCCATTTCGAATTCTCAGATATGCGCTAACCAAGTTCGTACCACTTAATTTCTCGGGGGAATTTTGCTCCGCAATTCTTACATCGCCAGATGCCTTCTCTCTTTCCCATCAAGTTAAAACCGTATATCAAGATGGGTATGCCGATCAGTACGGGCGTCAAGACCAGACCTAGAATGACGACAATACATCCGCTCCCTTCGGATTTGGCTTCTTTTCCTGTCTTGAGCGCCCCTCCGCAGTTGGAACAATTCTTGGGCGGTCCCTCAAAACGAACAGGCGTTTTCAGTGGATGACCGCAGTTCGGACACGCGGCCGCTTGATCGGATACCTCCTTCAAACACTCAGAGCACTTTATGAACGCCAAATCACACCTCGGAAGACACGTTCTATTTTGAACGTCTGAGGTCCTACGGGACTGCGCCACTTCTCAATGCCGTAAACGACCGCCAAGACAATCAAAGCGGCGACGAGAAGCATTGTGAGCCGTAGCGTGATTCGATAGACGCGCTCGCCTCCGCGAACTCGAAGCCAGTTCTCTCTCAAAACTCTTTGAGTCTGAGTCACAAGCTCTTCGGTAAGGTGGGGAATTCTATGAAAACGGGGGCCGTCACTTTCGAAGATACTCTGTAGCTCGGTCAATGCGCCGAGAACCGCCCGCGTCGCATCTCCTTCTAGTGGTCTGTTTTCGTCTGGATTGAGTCGCAAGCGGATTCGCGCTATCAATTCGCTGAAACGAGGCCATTCCTCCCGCACTCTGCCCCATATTGGCCCCTCACTACCCGGAACGATAGATTCACCATGGACGCTACTTACCCGGCCCACAACATCAGCAACGTCTTTTCTAAGTTCGTCTATCCATTGCTGGCGAAAGTCGGAAACCGATTGCTCTTTGGTGACAATCAAACTAACTAACGCCACCACTCCTGCAATGATTGCAGCGAGAAGTACAGCGGTCGCTTCCGTCACAGGGCGTGCCCCTTATCTGCTCGCGGAAAACATCGCGCGGATTCTAGCACGAAATAATTAGTTATACAGAAAGTGAACAGAAGGATAAGAGAAAATGACGAAAGCATCCAGAAATCCGTCCGAACCACCGGTCAGAAAGACGCGTACGGATGAGGTTTGGTAGGGGCGGTGGGGATCGAACCCACGTCCAAAGCTCGGGAAGATTCTATTCTGCTGCTGACAGAGCTTCGATTCTTAACGTCGGAGTGCGGCGAAGCGAGCCCGCGAAGTCGCCATCGCGAATCCGAAGAACCGATTAGTCATAGAACCGAGTGCCGTCAATGTCGAGTGTTACCACTGAGCAGCATTGATTGCGCGCCAGCTTAGGAAAGTTGCCGGCTCTGCCGTATTTTTCCTAGAGCCTCGTCCGCCTGTTGCAATTCCGCCAAGCGTTGCTCGAGCTCTCCACGAAAGATTTCTGCCTGCTCATAGAGTCGCGCATTCTGAATGGCTACGGCCGCGGGAATGGCAAGTGACTTGGCAAGCCGCAAATGCTCGTGTGTAAATGTGTGACCGCGCGTATCACCGAGCGAGAGAAAGCCAAGAACTCGCTGGGACGCAACAAGCGGTACGCAGAGCCAGGAACGCAGATGAGAGAAGCCTTTGAAACTTGCCCATTCCTCCTCTTGAGCTGTATTCGTGATCAAAAGGCTCTGCTTCGTAGCAAGGATCTCCATTAGGAATCGGCTGTCCCGTGCATCGAGGGTTGCCAGCGAGCGAGGGAGGCGCCGATTCGGTTCGCATTTCTGAACCTCGCGAGCGAGAAACAGGCGAGTATCAGTCTCCACCAGGATGACTTGTGCCAGTTCGCACGGAACTAGATTCAGGAGCGACTGAAGAAGGGTGTCGAGCACATAGTCCATGCTCAGGTCTTGCGTGAGCGCGAGGCTGGTCTTGCGAAATGCCTCGGCTTCCGCTCGTGCCGCTTCGGCGATATCCAAATTGCGCGCCATCTGCTCTTCTGCGGATTTCCGCGCTGTGACGTCCTGGGCGGTCCCTACAAGACGCCGGACTATTCCAGCAGGATCCTTGACAGGGAATCCGCGCACCCAGACCCAGTGGGTCGTGTTGTCGGGCCTGACTATTCGGAATTCCTCATCGAACTGGCCCGTTCGAACTGATTCGTCCAATTGCGAAAGCACCCGGACCCGATCCCCAGGGTGTATAACATCCTCGTATGACCTGGGATCTTCGCTTAGCGATTGGCAGGAGCGGCCAGTGATTGTTTCATATGCGGTGTTGACATAGAGGACTTTCATGTTCTCCGCGTCCAGCATCCAAAAAATCTCTTGGATGTTGCAGGCCATCTGCTGAAATCGTTCTTCGCTTTCGCGCAAAGCAGCTTCTGCCCGCTTCCTCTGGGAGATGTCACGAAGCACGGTCACATGCCGGCCCGGAAGAAAATTGGCCTTTGCTGTGTATTCAACAAAGACAGTCCGGCCGTCACCACGCGAAACCCGCGTCTCGCTGTGTTCGTACGTGCGGTCGAGGAATCGCTTCCAGGCCACGTTGAAGTCATCTCTTGCGAAGAATTTGTCAATCGACTTACCCATTAGCCTATCGTGGTCGGTTCCCAAGAGCGTCAACGCCGCCGGATTGGCTTCGAGACAGACGCGATGATCGTCGAGGATCAGAATGCCGTCTAGAGCGTTATCAAACACGGATTTATATTCGCGTTCGGTGGCGTCAAGCGCACTGGCAGTCTCGCGGTGCTCTTGGCGCGCGAGTAGCAGAAACCGAATGTGAAGACCTATAGCGATGGTGAGCGAGATAAGGACGAGTGTGAGCAGAACCGACGACAGCGAACCGCTATAGACGCGGGCCCCGAACGCGGTTACGAGCAAAGTGAGGGCCGCGAAGCCGATGAGAACAGATCCGAGGCGCATCCAACGTTGTGACTGCTGCTTAGAGAAAAATATGTGACGTCCTTGCATCGAGCCCCGCCCTTTGGAGGCTGGCGGTCAATAGCCCGCAACCCCTACTTCGTCGCTAGGCAGGATGCTATGCCCGTGCTTAAAGAGAGTCAACATTTCAAGCAAGGAGCGCCCAAGGGGACGATTTTAGAACTTTTCTTGGCGATTTCGTGGCAGCCTTGCCACATATTGAATTCTCCGCCGGACTAAGCCTGTAGCCTGTTTGAGGTCCTCCAAGGGTAGCTTGGGTACCGAAGCCAACTTAATGGGATGGTCCGCCGCAGAACTCTAGCAGGTATAGAGTGCGGGGCAAGGGGGCATCTCATGAAAATCTACGCACTGGGCATCGATTTGGGTAAGACGCTGTTTCATTTGGTAGGTTTGGATTCCAGTGGGCAAGTGGTGGTTCGGAAACGGTGTTCACGCACACAACTGCTCGCCTTCACCGGGAATTTGCAGGTGCAGTTGATCGGCATGGAAGCCTGCAGTGGAGCACATTTCCTGGGGAAGGCTCTGCGAGCGCAAGGGCACGACGTGCGCTTGATGCCGGCTCAGTACGTGAAGCCGTATGTGAAGACGAACAAGAGCGACTACATCGATGCGGAAGCGATTGCCGAAGCGGTGCAACGACCCCGGATGCGTTTTGTGCCGATCAAGACGGAGGAGCAACTGGATCTGCAGGCACTGCATCGAGTGCGCGAGCGTTGGGTGATGCGACGTACCGCAGTGGTGAACCAGATTCGCAGCCTTCTTCTGGAACGTGGATTGACTTTGCCCGAGGGCCGAAGTCATCTGGGACAGATGCTTCCTAGGATTTTGGAAGATGCTGAGTTGAAGCTGTCCGGGGCGTTTCGTGTTCTGTTGGCGCAACTCAAGTTGGAACTGGAGCAACTGGCGGCACGCATCGAGCAGATGGACATGGTCATCCAGCAAGAGGCTCGAGAGAATGAATCCTGCCAACGACTGACGACGATTCCTGGAGTCGGCCCAGTAACGGCAACGGCTTTGATCGCGGCGGTCGGCAACGGAAGCGCATTTGGAAAAGGGCGCGACCTGTCAGCCTGGATGGGGATCGTTCCGGGAGAATACTCGACCGGTGGCAAACAGAAGTTGCTGGGTATCAGTAAACGGGGTAACAAATACTTACGAAGATTGTTCGTTCAGGGAGCACGAAGCGTATTGCAACACCGAGACAAGCAGGCTCCAGGGCTCAGCTGTTGGTTGGCACAACTACTGGCGCGCACGCACCAAAATGTGGTGGTCGTGGCCTTGGCCAACAAGTTGGTTCGCATCGCATGGGCGGTGTTGAGCAAGAACGAAAACTATCGCGCTCCGGTGCTTGCGGGCACCACCTAAAATCCCTGTTTAAGAAATGACTTTCCTGTCCGGTCTGCTGGCGAAAAAAAAGATGGCAATGGGTCTCTCCCACGCTCTCGAAACCTGATACCGGTAAAGGTCGCTTCCAGACCGTCAAGTTTATAGGGACGAGAGCGAGCGGACATCCATCATGGCCCGGAGTCGCTGACTCCACTCAAGGCCGAATACACTGGCGCAGACCATCTGCCATTCTTCGTTTTTCGCTTGCATCTCTGCGGCGGACCATACATTACCGGTAACCGCGTTATCGGGAGTTACGCCGCTGTGGCGTTCCCGTCTGCTAGCACTGGCTCAAGAGAGGCGGACTCTTGTCAAGTGCGATACCAGAAATCAGGCGTATTTGTCACTTTCGGCGTAGAATCCCGCCGTGACAATTTGCGAATTCCTTTTGGAGAACTTTGCGCGTAATTTGGAGTACCACCCACGTCGCGCCGCGTTCTATCTAGCCTTGGGCATTACCGCGCTCCGCTCTTGGATTTTCTCCGCCCACATCAGACCTGAGCCTTGACGCAAGCGTCACTGGAGAGGGAGTCTTGGGTATGTTTAGACCTAGCCATGTGGCCCTGATATGCATAGCGGTCTTGGCCGTTGGACACGGAGGTTCGGGGGCAGTGCGAATCGTCTGTGGACAGACTGCCCCAGTGCAAGGTTCGACAGCCAGCAAGCCAGAAGCAAAACGGTCGCTAAAATTTTCCGTCATCGTCGTGGGTGATACGTTTGAGGACGGAGTTCAGATGGGGACGACGGAGTTTGGCGCATCCGATGGGGTGCTTCTGCACATGACTTATGGGCAGTTTCCTGATCCAGAACACGCGACGGCAAAGTTTGAAAAAGTGCTTGGTACGTCAATCAAGATTGTCAAGCGCGGGGAAAAATTGGATCAGTCGGGGAAAACTGTTGGCGAAAGAGCGCAAGTCCTTATCTCTGGGAGCAAACCGAACGAAACAATTCCGGCTGTTCTCTGGACGGACGGGCGAATGTTTCGGGAAATCAGTGCGACTTCGCTGCCAGATATTCTCGAACTGGAAAAGGTATATAGGTAACGATTTGTCTGTCGTTTCATGGCGCGGCCCGGGCTTTTTACTAGCAGTCTGGGTTGAGCAAGAGCAGGAGAAAAACCCAACCGTTTGGAGTCGTCTCACGGCTTGGAAAAGTTGGTCCAATCAATTTTGCTTTCACCACGGTTGTCGAGTGGTTCGCCTTGACTGCGTATCTTGATCGCTTCTTGAACCCTAAGTCCTGGTTAGTCAGATAACGGGACATCTTGGTCCCAGTACCAACTTTTCCGGTTACGGCGTCAATCAGGCATGTGGATTACTTCACAGTACGCCGTTAATCGGGCGTAACGGCCCAAAACCCTTCCACAATTGACTTACACGTCTTTCATCGCGACCGGGCACCGCGATTATGTGCTGTGCGTACAAACAACCGGCACTCAACGCAGGACATACCGCTGCATATTGCCGAAAACTTGTTGACCGCGCGCTAGCGGAGCTTCCGACCTCCGTCAGCGTTGTGATGCTTGTCACTGACACGGTGATGCCGCAAACGTACATTGTGTTTTAAGAGAGAACGAGCGAACCGCCGAGGCCGGCCCATGCCAAGGCCCATTGTCTTCCAATCGGTTCCTGCTGCTCCTCACAGCTTCCATTCAGCACCTGTTCATCCATCTGAGCACTTGCACAACTGCAGCCGGCTCGATGGCCATAATCGCTCGCCGCGACGAGGGTATGCGCTGAGCAGGAGGTGGCGTCATGAAGACTCAAATCCTTGAGGCCATCGGTGAAACCGATCTGGACCGTCCGGCGCAGATCCACGCCGCACTCGCGGCCAACGAACGCATCAAATACTACTTGAGTCTCTTACAGCTGGCCCTCGCGCGAGCCGACCATCCCGAACAGCCTTCGGACCCGCTGCGACGTGAGCGCTTGGCCTGCGGCATTGACGATCGCGCTCTCGACAACCTGGTGACTCAATCGCGGCGGGAGAATGGGCACTACCGGCTACCGGGTTATGGCGCAACCTTGGAACAGATCGTTCATGACCTTCGTCTTGTGGCCGCGCCGGTGTTGGCGAAGACGCATGGCCGGCGAGTCGAATTCGCGGAGCGGCTGGAGCGCATGCTCGCCGAGTTGTCGAAGCCCCAAGAAGACTTGACCGACCGTAGTGTCATCGACAATCTGACCAGCGCCGGCGAAGGCGAAGCGGATAGCCTCCACCGCCTCCTCATGGATCTGCACAAAGCGTTAAACGCCATGCAGGCCGAGCTTGCTGCGGAGCAACTGGATGGCGCGTCCGTTTATCATATCGAGCCGGCCGACCGCCCCCTGATTGCGGCCTTCATGGCTGGGCTGAATCGCACCGCGCCGCTCAAGTTTAGTCATCCCGGCCTGGGCACCACCGCTACGCGTGCCGGGAACCGGCTGATCATCCAGAACGATCTCGGAACTACAGACGCGCATGTCATCGTCATCCACGTCGAAGGGAAGCGCATTCAAATCACCCACACCGACATTCATCCGGAGCGTATCGAATTCCTGCGTGTGATGCTCAAGCCCTACGCGGTCTCCTGGGGAGAAGAACAAAGCAAACACGCGGACTCGGGCCTTTCCGGCGTGCCCTTTCGCCTCGTCACCGGGCGTTTCGACGCCAAGGATTCGGCTGAGCTCCTGAACTATCTCGGCTTCCTCGCTTCCCGGCTGGTTTTCCTCATCGATTGGAACCGAGCGCGGAAAGAGTTGCGTGGCTTCCTGCGCGGGAAGGACCGAATTGCTCTGCTGGGTTGGGCCGCCGAAGCGGGGGTTGGCCATCGCGGTTTCCTCGAACTCGGCGGCGCGCAACTCATCAACCGCGCTATCGAAGACACGCATGACTCCGCTATGCATTTCGGCGACCGGCTTTGCGACGTGCTGGGAGACGAAGCGGTGATGGAGTTCGTGCGCTTCGTCTTTCGAGCTGCGACCGAAGGATTACGCGAGAACCAGTCTCCGGGTCTCATCCAGGATCGCGTCCGCGCTGAGCTGCAAGCGCACTTCAGCAGCGAGGGCAAGCGCCTGCTCCAGCTCGCCAGCGAGCAGGCGGCCATGATTTTCGAGATTGCCACGCTGCTGCATGAAGGTGTTCACAGCATCGGCTCCGGCGATCACAACGGCCGCTATAAGGAGCTGGCCGATCGCGCGCGAAAATTCGAGCATAGCGCGGATCAACTCGTCGCCGCCAGCCGCGAGGCTGTGCGCCGGCGTCCCGAGTACATGCCGCTGTTCAGAGTGCTCGAAACGGCCGACAACGCGGCGGACGAACTCGAAGAGGTCGCATTCTTGGTGGACTTGTTGGTCACATCCAAGCCTGGCGAGGAAGTGCTCGAAGAGCTGCGAGCCCTTGCCGATTTGCTGCTCGAAGCCGCGCACGAATGGATCAAGGCGCTAAGCCACGCCTCGCACATTGACAAGCCCACTGCGATGACCACGCAGGACTACGTTCGCGATTTTCTCACCGCCATTGATGCGTTGTTCGCTCTGGAGCATCGCGCGGACGACGCCGAGCGGGCGCTGACGTATGGCGCAGTCCAGAAGGCAGGCGATTTCCGTCAGCTCCATATTTATTCCAAGATGGGCGGCAGCTTGGAGGAAGCGTCAGACGCACTGAAATGGGCCGGTCTGATCGCTCGGGATTATCTGCTCGGCAACGTGCTGCGCGCTTGAAGGTATCTTATGAGCTTGGGCCTGTACGAAATCCTGCCGCACTCCGCCCTGCCGCCGGGTGGTGACGCAGAGGTCGGCAGCAAGGCCTGGAACTTGATGCGCATGGCCGCGGCAGGCCTGCCCGTTCCGGCTGCATTTGTACTGCCCACCGAGTGGTGCTGGCGAGTCCAGTCCCAGGCAGAGGACAACGATCTCCAGCAGACTTTGTCGTCGGGAATCGCAGCAATCGAGAGGGCGACGGGCCTCGGATTCGGTTTGCCACGCTGTCCGCTGTTGGTTTCCGTCCGCTCAGGAGCAGTCGTCTCGATGCCGGGCATGCTCGAGACGGTTTTGAACATCGGGCTCAATGCCAAAACCGTGGAAGGACTGATCGGCTACACCGGCAATCCGCGCCTCGCCTGGGATTGTTACCGCCGCCTCATACAAGGATATGCGAGCGTCGTACGGCGCCTGCCGAGAGGCGCCTTCGATGAAGGGGTGACTCAGGCTTTGTCGCGCGCCGGCGTTGAAGCGGAATGCGAACTCGACTACGACAATCTGCGTCAATTGACTCGCGATTTGCTCGGTCGCTTCCGCGAACTCGCCGGGACCCCGTTCCCGGAGGATCCGCACGAGCAATTGAGGCAAGCTGCGCTGGCTGTCTTCCGGTCGTGGGATGCGCCCAAGGCCGTTGCCTATCGCGCCGCGAATGGAATCAAGTACAACGGCGGAACTGCCGCGACGATCCAGCGCATGGTATTCGGAAATGCGGGCGGGTCCTCGGGCGCGGGTGTCGCCTTCACGCGCAATCCCGCAACCGGCGATCGGGAATTGTACCTGGATTTTCAGTTCAACGCCCAAGGCGAAGACGTAGTTGCGGGGCGTCTGGTCTCCCGTGGCGATCGTCGACTCCGCCGCACGCTGCCCTTGGTCTGGGGGCAACTCGAGGAGGCAGGCCACACGCTGGAGGTGCTTTTCCACGACGCCCAGGACTTCGAATTCACGCTTCAATCTGGCAAGCTCTCCTTGCTCCAATCCCGCTCCGCCAAGCGAACCCCTTGGGCTGCCTTGCGCATCGCGGTCGATCAAGTGGACGAGGGGTTGATAAGTCCGCAGAAGGCGCTGTCGCATCTCGCTCACATCAATCTGGATTCTGTGGTGCGAACGCGTTTAGCGGACGCGACGGCTGAACCCCTCGCCCGTGCTCAGGTAGCCGGCATGGGAGTCGCAGGCGGCGCGATCGCCCTCGATTCGGAGAACGCAAGACGCATGACCAATGCCGGGACACCGGTAATCCTGGTTCGCGGTGAGATGGACACCGCTGACGTCAGTGGAATGATGAGTGCGACGGGCATCCTTACCTCAGGCGGCAGCCGAACCTCCCACGCAGCCGTCGTTGCGCGACAACTCGGCAAGGTGTGCCTGGTTGCTTGTGCGGATCTCGAAATTGATCTCAGCCGGCGGTGCTGCTGCATCGGCCGGAAAACGATGCGTGAAGGCGAGTTTCTATCTCTCGACGGCAATAATGGCGGCATTTACGCCGGCAAGCTCAACGTGGTCACCGAGCGTCCAGACCGAGAATTAGCCAGGATTGAGGGCTGGCGGGTCTCGGGCGTCCTCGACAGCACTGCGAAACCCCTTCTGCATGGCGGACAAGCAGGTTCCGGCTGATTGCAGCTCCGGGGATCTAAAATGGTAGATGAGAAGTCTTAGCCGTGATTCCTTGCGCGTCTTCGGCTGGCCGTGCCAATGGCAAGAAACTATGCGCCAGCCGCCCATGCCTTCGAGGTTCTCTTCCGTGGCTCTCCGTCAAAGGTTTGGACAACGGTGACGGAGTATATGTTTTCACGCTCGCACTGCTTGCAACGAGCTATGAATGCATGGGGCGTGTACGGCTCTCTGTACTCAAATTCGTCCTGTAGACTCGCAACCCTTGCAGAAACGGGAATTGGTTCTTTGCACCAAATGCAAGACACTCCACGATAGCTCTTCATCAGTTCTGCAATCATTTGAACCTCACGGAGGGAATGTGTAGGGGAGGCTGGAGCATATCACTATGCTGGAGCCAAATCTATCGGAGCCTGACAGTTGTCGATGCAATCCTATGCGTTGATGCGAACGATCAAAACCTACTCCAAGGGGCGCCCTTTTATAATGCGTTAATCAGGACTTGATCATCGGTCGGTAGTCGTCCGCCCCGCAGTATGAGGGAGTGGAATTGGCAAAGTGGTATCATCCGCATGCGTTGCCGATCGAGCGAACATAAGAAACCGAGGGGATAGGCCGCGCGCCACTGATGCGAACACGAAAACTTATCGGCGCTGTTTTGGTGGTGCTTGCAGTTATTGTTATCGCAGGCTTATTGCGAATTTGGTGGGCATCACGGCCGCCACGGCTTCCCAAAGGATGGCCGACTAACTCCACATGGATGATCGGATACCGCCCCCCCACTCGCTCTCTGGCCGCAGGGAGCTTGGGCTAGCTGCTGGCTTGACGCGGAGCGGAATGTTGACAGGTGTAAATTCGGCGACTATAAGGGAAAGGTCTTCTACGAAGGCGATTACACAAGCTCCACTGGGCGGCCCCTACCTACTGATCGGCTCCGGCTCCAAAATCAAGGGAGCATCTGGATACTTCATCTGCAAGATGGCACAATTCTGCTGCAAGCATGGAACGCAACACCTTCTAGCCCATAGCAGCGAACCACGCAAGCTCTCCGTTAGCATTTCTGAGCAGCGGTGGCAACGCGTCAGTCGAACAATCGTCGGTAGCTCCCGATAAGCTTATTGTTCCCTTCCTGTTCCCTCGTGGCTGAGGTAACCCCCTCGGGTGGCACAATTTTTTTGGGAATATTTACAGGTCAAACAGCCTTCGGGTGACTTCAGGAATAGGCCCGCTCGCGGGCAGGGCGGGCGGCAAGGGAGGCATTCGGTATGGCATTGGGGCACTCGAAACAGCCCTCAAGAACATTTTACCAATCACACGTGCTCTAACTAAACCGCCTATTTCGAGCGGATCTTTGTGATGACGGAACTGGAAAGCGCAAGGACGCTTGCTTCATTGAACGCAATTCTTAACCTCACGAAGTATCTCGGGGGGGGCCAACGCTGCTATCATCCGATGTTCGAGTCTAGCCGAAACGAGCCTGTCCCTTAAGTGTCTTTCGTTCAAGTACTTGCCGGCAGGGCACTCCCCAATCAGGGGAACTCCTCATGGTCTTCGGACCGATATTTACGATTCATTAATGATTCTGAGAGCGTCCGTTCTCATTATTTCTTCAACTGGACGGTAGGATCTGCGGGTTCCTCCGCCCTTACATCGTGTAACGCGCGGACGGCCTCATTACGCACAGGTTATCTGGTGCAGCCATTGCCTGTGTCTCGCGTACACTCGTGAGTTTGCGAGGCGCCGTTGACGAGGGACGCTACCTCGCTAGCGTAGAGATTCGATCCGCGAGTATCGTCTGTAGAAAAATGGCAACTCACAGTAACTTGCCTGATCGCCGATAGGATTCGCGCTGAGTATGAATCAACCGTCTCCAATTTCCCTCCGGTTTGGCGAAGAGATACCTGCGATCACCCGGGCGCGAATGTCCTATGCCTTTCGCCTGTTTGCCGCTATTTATAATTATCGAGTCGTCGAAGCCATCAGTGACTCAAATGCAATCCGGTGTGTGTACTCGCGCGTGCGTCCTCAGGAGCTTGACTCCCGGGCTTTGTGGATTCCGGCCCGTTACCAAGTGCCATCACGACATCTCGGACAAGGACGACTTCTAAAACGCCGCTACCTCGGCGAAGATTTCTATCTCCTTGAGGGAATCGACAAGACGACGGGAACCCCCGACTGGCTTGGCGAGATCTTCGTGTGGGTCTCTTCGGTCTTGGAAATGGACATTGAGAATCGGGATTCCGTTGGCCGCATTCCCCGTTCCGAGATGGTTTTCAATCGGCTAGGGATCTCGCCCGGAAAACCCCATGCCGCCATGATGATGGCGTGGCTTGAGGGTGCCTTGAGAAACGGGGGCAACGCCCTACCGAGGGCGCCGTCTCCCGTAAGCGGCGTCGAGCATTTCGTGGTGTGTTCTCACGACATCGACTTTTGCTTTACTGACAAGCGTCACGCGCTGCTCCGTCTACTCAAGAATTTTGGAATTGCAATCCGCCCATATCGTAGCTGGTCGTTCCTGCAATCGAATTCGAAGATGCTCGCGAAATTGATTGGTGGCAAGCGCATCGGGGACTATTTGCCCGCGCTGATCACAGCGAGCAAGGAATGCGGATTCCAGTCGACTCTGTTCGTCGTTTCTCAAAAAACGCATCGAAGGGATCCCGACTACACGCTTGGGGAATTAACGCCGCGCCTCTCCGAAGCATCCCGGAAGAGTTTTTGCGTGGCATTGCATGGGTCCTATGCGAGCGTTGTTGAAGCGGAGAATCTGGTCTCGGAGGTATCCGCCCTGGCGCGTGTTACCGGGACAACACCGATGGGCAACCGGCAACACTGGTTGCGATTTGATCGTCACGACAAATTGTTCGAGGCCGTCGAAAAAGCGCGTCTGATGTTTGACTCGTCGCTCGGTTTTAGCGATATGGTGGGCTTCCGCAACGGCGCTAATTTTGCTTTTCCTCCCTACGATTTCAAGAATGAGAGGCCTCACGAGTTCCTCGAGATTCCTTTGGCAATCATGGACGGGGGTCTCGAGGCGGCTGCACGTTCGCTTGGAGCGAATCCTCAGAATATCGCTGACGACGTGCTTGTCGAAAGCCGGAGATGGGGATGGGGCGGCATGTCCGTTTTGTGGCATAACCCGATCGAGCCATTACAGGTGCCGGATTCGATCAACGGGGTGTTCTGGGAGTGCGTGAAAAAGAAGCAGCAGTTTCAAGAAGAATGGACCAACGCGGATCAATTCATTGCGTGCTGTCTGAGCCGGTATCAAAACGCGGGACTCTTGCAGAATGTCAGGATCGAAACCAATGCTTGCGTCTCTTAATGGATTTGAGTCATGGCTCTACTGTAGTGAAGCGCCCGCAGCAGGGAGTGCGCCGATATCAATAGAACCGGAAGACGTATGCTCGGATACGGTCGGACCGGCGGCGGGAATTTCTAGCTTTTCTAAGCGCTTCCCGGCTCCAATCGCGGGGCTATCAGAGCTGAGGCGATAGTCTCCCGACGACGCCGAAACAAATCGGGGATCCTTGCCGGAAACGCAGTTCACACACACAAGATTGTGGCTGAGGAGAAAATCGCCTGCCGCGTTGTGAAAGCCGAGGTTATTGCTGTACACATTATGGATTCCCGTTTGGCCCGGATCCTGCGCTTCTTCGCGAAGCCCCCAGCCTCCGTTGTCGGCGATGATGTTGTTGCGAACGACGGTAAAGTCGTTCCCTTCGGGGCAGCCGGTCGTGCTGCACGGAGCATCACCCGATCCGATAACGATTCCTCCGCCGCGATTCCCGACAACCGTGTTGTTTGTAATGATTGCACGCGTGGCCCCGTGCCAGAGGTGGATGCCCCAGCCGCAGTTGTTGGCCGAAATGTTGCGATCGATGTGCCCACCCGCGTTGGACTGGTAGATACCCTGAACGAAGTCATGCTGCGGGGTACCGCACATGAGGTCGCCGATCCCGACATTGTGAACGTAATTCCCAATGATGTCGTTTTCCCGAGATGAATAATTGAAATCGTTGATCCCTGACCCGCCGGTGTTGTTGTTGCATCCAGCGGCGGAGTTGTGGACGTTATTCGAAATGGCCTGTTGAAACGAACCGCCGAGGCCGATCCCGTTGCACAAGGCGCCGGCGATTTCAAAGCCGACGATATCCGTGTAATCGCCACTATTCCTCCATGCGAATGCCGCGCGAGCCGTGGGCGCTATGACTGCGCCCCATTTTCGCTCAGAAATGTAAGTGATTCTTTCGTGGGGTGTACCGTTCGCGATTGTGACCACGGCTTCGTCGTACGTTCCAGGCGAAACGTGGATGGTCGCGCCGGGAACGGCGATCGAGCCCGCGTGAGTGATCGTTGCCCAAGGGTGATGTCGCGTGCCGTCGTTTGCATCATCGCCGCTAGCAGAAACGTAGCGATCAGCATTGCTGGAGAGAGCCGGACTTGCCGCCATTCGCGATAGGCTTTTGCCGGCGAACGTGCAAGTTGCGACCAACAACAGGCAGGCGAGAAATCCGTCTCGCGCCGTTCGAGCAGCAGTCTTCCGCCAAGAGTTCCAGGACACCTTCTGCTCCGCAACCTACTTCCGTCAAGTTCGGCCCGAGTCTTATCACGGTGCCAACGCACGATCACGCGAAAAACGGGGCAGTCATGGATTTATCGTGGTGCAGACATCTGCCAGTAATGAAAGCCACACAATCTTACCTTGGCGAATGGGCGGCGTCTGAACGGACGCCGGACGAAGGAGAACGGAGCCATGAAAGTCACATTCGTCAACCACGCGAGCTTCTGGCTAGAGTCAAAGAGCGCGGTTCTGCTTTGCGACCCATGGACTAGCGGCAAGGTTTTCAATGACTGCTGGGCCCTGCTGAGCCCGTCGGCGAAGATTCCATTCGAGCGGGTGGACTACATCTTCGTCTCGCACGAACATCCCGATCACTTCCACCTCCCTACACTGCGTGGGATTCCCGAGGCCGAGCGTCGGCGGATCGTGGTGCTGTACCAGAAGCACAGCTCCACCCGACTTGTCGAGGCGTTCCGTTCGCTGGGATTCGCGAAAACCGAGGAATTGCCGCTGTATCGCTGGAAGACGATACGGCCGGATTTCGAGGTGCTGTGCGGCTCGGTTGGCGCGATGGATTCGTTCCTCGCGGTTCGGACGGAGGGCGAATGCGTGCTGAACATGAACGACTGCTTTTGCAACGTCGTGCAGATCCAATATATCCAGAGGCTGGTCAAGAAGGTGTCGCTGCTCTTCACGCAGTTTTCGTTCGCGAATTGGATCGGCAATCACGCGGACGAAACCAACGCCGTCGAAACGCAGTTGAAACTGCTGACGGTGCAGATGGAAACGTTCCGCCCTGAGTTCACGATCCCGTTCGCGAGCTTCATCTATTTTTGCAACCAGGAAAACAGCTGGTTGAATCAGCTTGCGGTCACGCCCGCCCAGATCGCGGCCATGAATTTGCCCGGGTTGAACTTTATGTATCCCGCAGACGAATGGGACTCGCAGGTCCGGGCGTTTCATAGCGAAGCGGCGGTGGCCCGATACGTGCGCGACATCGAAAAACTCACGATCGACCCGATGCCGCCTAGCGTTCCGGAAACTGAGATACAGGACGCTGCCGTGAAGCTGCTGAAGGCATTGCACGACAGGTTTGGTGGGGCACTCACGGGCAGGATGGAACCGTTTGAAATCTACGTTCACGACCTCAATCGAATCGTCAAAGTCGTGCCGAAAATCGCCGAGTGCAATATTCGCGAGGCAACGCAGGAAAGTGCCGCACGCGCGCGGTATGCGATGTGCAGCCAAGTGGCGTGGTATACCTTCGAGCACACGTGGGGCTGGGGAACGCTGCTTGTTTCCGCAATGTTTGAGGATCGCGAGTTCAAGGAAAAAGGCGAGCAGGACTTGTTCAAACGCTCGGTGAACGCACTCTCGACTGACATCTTGAGCTTCCGCGATCCGGCGCACGCAAGACGCACGCTCGAATTCTTTTGGGGCAAGAAGTTCGAACTGCTGTACCGGTCGCTGGGAGCGCCTTTGATTCAGACGCCTGTCCCGGCTAACAACCGGTGACGTAGGCGGCCGCGGCAAAGTTCCTCATTGAATTGCGGCCGTTAGGGCAGGGCCTTTTGCGCGTAGCAAAGGTAGTGCGTGCGAAGCCAATAGGCGGAAGAGAGCAAGTGGTAGAGAGTTGGCGAGAAGCGAGTCGCGAAGCGCCCCAGCGGGGGCGCCAGCGTTACGCGCTCGAACTCGAGCTTGCAGCCGCTTAGCAAATCTTTGATCTCACGCTTCCCGATCCCTCTTACAGTCCTGTTGCGTGGGTTCGAGTATGCGAAGTCATACCAGATGAAATGGCCGCCGCGCCGCAACGTCCGAAGAATTTCGGACGCGATCTCGCGCTTCACGCTGGGATCCAGAACGGACGTGAACAGGGTGAACTGAAACACCACGTCGAACGTCTCGTCCGGGAACGGCAACTGCGTACCCGTGCACTCAACCAGGCCCAAAGCCGCAGGGCTCAACTGTCTGCCGACTTGCAGCAGGTTGCGCATCACGTCGACGCCAAAGCAGCTTCGCGGCTCCGCGCCGAGCTCAAACAGACGGCGCAAGAAAGCTGCGGCACCACAGCCCACGTCGAGGATTTTCAGTCCTTCGAGCGATCGCAGGCCTTTCCCGGAAAAGAAGCCGACGATTCGCTCTTCGCGCTCGTGAACCGCGCACTTCCCGAAGAGATCAATGGGCTGCTGCCGCGGAACGGTGGCGTAGACGTCCCGAACGCGTTGTACTTCCTTTGCGTGCGCGGGTTCACGTCTCTCGATCGTTTCCCTCTCGTCAATTTTCATCGTCATCTGCTCGACCCCAGTCCAGCGCCCGCGACGGTCAAACTCCCCTGCACCGCTGAGTTTTGGAAATGCACGCCGAGGCGGTCATTTTGTTCGCCGGCTCGCAGCGGGCGCAGGCATAGTTCCGTCCACACGGGCGAGCACTGATAGATTTGGTAAACGGGGAGGTCTTGCGCTTTCACGACGTACGTTCCTTGTTCGGCCGCCGAAGCGTCATGAATGTCGCTCACGACGAAGGGATTGCCGGGTTCGGCGCGCACGCGGAACACGCCGGAGGGTGGCTCGTAATTCGCAAAGCTGAAGCACCGGCCCAGGCATATGGGTTCTACCAGATGATGCACACTGAACCGATATTTTAGCGGCGGAACGACGGTGGCTAGAATGCGCGCGTTGCCTGCGAGCGGAGCGACGAGGTTGTCAACTTGGTCTTCCATGCGGTTCAGGACCTGCGTGTCCTGGTACAAGAAAATGAAAAATATCCCCGCCGCCACTGCCAGCGCTGGCAGATGCCATGCCCGCGGATTCACAGCGCCGAGTACACAGCATAGAAGCACCGCGGAGATGGAAGTAAGCCTGTCCGTTAGATCGGTAAGGGGCAGGCCCGTGCTGGGGGTGTGAATCGTGTACGGGAGGAGCTGGGCGGCAGCTTCGACAACGAGAAAAAGCAAAATCGGCAGTTCGGCCCTCGCGAGAAACTCTCGAAAGCCGCCAGGCCGCACGAGATCGCGGGTGAGGGCGATGACGAATACGGCGCCGAACAGGAGCACGGGTACGACGTAGCGGCTGGTGAAGATCAACTGATCGAGGCCGTTATAGAACACGATCGAGTGCGGAGGCGGACTCACCCAATAGTGACGATTCGTATACCAGCGGATGATCGCTAAGGCCGCGACCGCCCCAACCGCGAGTAGCCAGCGAAAACGCCGTGAGAGGAAGGCGGCAAGAGTTACAAACGCAGCAGCACCTGCCGCCCACGCGACGCCCATCGGATGCGCAAGCAGCACCAACGGCAAACCGATAACGCTGACGATGCGGCTTGGCCCCTTCAGGGCAAGGAAAGCAGCCAGCGCAAAGAAGGAAAGTCCGAGGGATAGGAGAAAATTGAAAAAGCCCGCGTTATAGGTCCAGCCGAAGGTAATCGCTGCTAGGAACGGCGTCAGAAGCCAAGGAGAGCGCCCCGTGGTTGCGCTGACAAGCGCGAAAGCTCCCCAAAAGAAAGTGAGAACCACCAACGAAGCTGCGATTCGCTCCGCGGAATGCAAGCCCACCAGCGCGCCAATTCCGCCTAAGAGATAGTCGAAAAGAACGTTGTTCCACAGGCGGGCGATCCACAACCCGGGAGCGCGCCCCTGGTGAATCAATTGCACGAGCCAGGCGTTGTAGGTGTGGCTCCGAAGGTCGCCGGCCTCGATCCGGCCCTGCCAAAAACAGGGAACCACGACAAGAGACGAAACGACCGCGATTCTGGCCCATAGCAGAGGTGCGATGTGCCAAGACGGTGACTGGGACGATTCGGGATCACTCGCCGATACGATTGGCATTCGGTCAGCCACGGCTAATGCGCTTGAACGCGCCTGGAAAAGCGCGCGCGAGCAAAGGATGCCCACGGTTTGGCTATGGGGAGGGCCGGAGACAGGCTAGCGGAAGCGTCTGAGACAGTCTTCGCGCAGCGGCAGGCAAGGCCAAACCACAAGAATGTAAATCCCTGCAGCGTGTCGCTGGTGAATGTGGACATTCCGACATTCATGACGATCGCCATCAGAGCCATCGCGAAGCCGAAACGCGCAATCAAAGATGAAAGCGGGAGGCGCTGTTCGAGAAGAGGCCCTGCGCGCCCAAGGATTGCGCGGAGGCCTCGCCAAAGCAGAAACAGCGGGAATAGGAAAAAGGCGAGGTATGGCATCAAACCCAGAATTCCGTATCTCTTGAGGATGGCCAAGTATTCGGAGTCGTCATAGCTATCGAGGAAGAGTCCTTTCGCGGGCCCATTGCCCAATAACGGGGACTTTTCGAAATAGAAGACACCCTCGATCCACACTTTATTGAAGCGCTCCTGCAACGAATCGACTTCCATCGGATGCTTGAGGGCGGAGAAGCGCTCGAATGTACTTCGATTTTTCAACTCGACCGTAAGGAACGTCCAAGTGAAAAGCGGCAACAGAACGAAGAGGATCACCAACAACTGGGTCGCTCGCCGCCGGAGCGCGCCCGCCGACGTCAATATGACAAGAGCGAAGCCAAAGACCGAGGCCAGCAAGCTGTAGCGCGACGCTGTCATGACGCTGGTCAGCAAGCACAAGAAGGCGGTGCCAGCGTTGCGAGACGGGCTGCCAACTTTGAAAAGAAACGCCATGGTGTACAAGACGAGACACCAGCTGAGCACCTCGCCGAGAACGTTCGGGTTGCCCATCGTTGCGTAGACGCGATGGTGGTGCTCGAGTCCCAATTCGTGGTGGAGACCACCACTGAAGTAAGGATTGAGCTTGTAGGTAAATCCGAGATCGAAGAACTGGCCCCATCCGTATACGGCAATCAACACGACGGCAATGGAGAGAAAATTGAGCAGCCTCTGGAGAGAGGCTTCCGATAGCTCGGCCTCGTACGAAATCGTGAAGTAGAGGGCGATCAGAAACATCTTGGGGGGCTCGAAGTAGTCCCGAAAAATCAGATTGTGCCCGAGAACCTGGGACCCGTACCACATCGAGAGGCTAATCGAGAAAGCGAACAGCGCCGCGATGAGAAACATCGCGTTCAATCGAATCGGCCGGACGATTCCCGCCAGCAGCAGCCAACCATAAACTCCGACAATGACCACCGCGAGCAGCTGTTCAATCTTCAGGCTCAACTCGGAAGTGAGCGGTATCGCTGGGAACAAGATCGAAAGGCAGATGATCGAGGTGACTCCGACCTGAGCCGCGGACTCGGGGATCCACCCACGGGATCGCGGGGGAGCCCAGGCCCGGAATGTCGGAATGACGTTGACGCTCATTTTCGTTTTGTGCCTTGCCTACGTATCTACGTCTGCCCGTCTACTTACAGCTTACGGACCGGCATTTGTCTCGCTAGCAGGTGGCTGAATCGACGTCGGGCGAAGCCACGCTTTCATGCGAAGCCATGCTTGCTTGTAAGCGGTCCACTCCGCGTAGGACGGCACAAGCAAGAACTTCCAGCTCACGCCCAGCACTCGTTTCAGTGCTATGGCGACGAGCACGGTGTGAACCAAGTACGCGATAGAAGATGCGAGCGCCGCGCCTCGAATCCCCATCCAGGGGATTAGCGTGAAATCGAGAACCACAGTGACGGCCAAAGAAAGAAACGCGCAGATTGAGCTGTATTCGGGCTTGCCTCGTGCGGCCAGATCGGCGGACATCACTTTTGCAAGCGAAAGGGATATAGTTCCCGGCAAGATCCACCAGATCACCGAAACGCTGGGGCTGAACCGCGCCCCGAAAAGCAGAGGGATCGCGAGCGGACTTGCAACGGCGATCGCGAGGCCGGAAAGACAGGCGATCACAAGGACCTGTCGCGTGACTGCGCAAGTGAACTCGGTGGCGCCTTCGTAAATGGTGCGGGCCGTGCGCGGCAAAAGAGCGACGGCCACTGCGCGGGGAATCTGCCACAGGGATTCCGAGATGACGACGCCCAATGTGTAGAGTCCGACCTGCGCGGGATTCAGGAAGTAGTTGACGATAAAAACATCGAGACGGTAGTTGAAGAGCGTGGCTACATTGCCGAGCTGGCCTCGTACGCCGAAACTCAGGGCAGCGACTAGGCTTCTTACGGAGGGCAAAGAGGTCCAGACGCCGCGGAGAAATTTGCGGAGAATCACCGCCGCGATCACTACGCCAGACAATAAGCCGAACGCATAGCCAAGAAGCGCCATTTCGGCGGTTCGGCCAAATATCAACAGCAGAATTCCAACGCCGGCCAATTCCGCGACCTGGGCGGCAAACGAAAGGATGGCGCCGGCGCGGAACTGCTCGTGTCCCATGAGCGCCGCGTTGAAATAGCCGATGAGAACTGTGACAGGGACGGCCGCGAGCACGAGAGCGGCGAGGGGCGATGTGATTCCCCGCAGGAAGCGAGGATGCCACTCCCAAAATACAACGGCCCAAATGGCGCCGGTCGCAATGGAACCAATCAAACCGCACAGAAGGACAGACGAAAACCATCCCTTGGGCCGTCTCATGGGATCAGCTGCCCATGTCGTGATCGGTATCTCGCCCCCGAGACCCGCCAAGAGAGCTAAGGTGTAAATGGCCATCAGGCAGAGGCTCACTTGTCCGCGACCTGCAGGACCGAGGAACCGGGCGTAACAAATTTCGATCACTACCGCCACTGCCGCGCACGCAATCTGGCCGCCTAGCAGCGCCACCAAGCCTGTCGTAAAGCTGGACCGACGAACCTTGGGACCGGTGCAAGAAGCAGCAACGATCGGCCGCGGCGAGCTATCGAGCTCCCGTTGGTTTGCAATCGCGGCATTCACTTCGCCGGCTTCGAGAAGATTCAATTTACTCGCCTTCCAAGCAGACAGCATTGATCGTGGCGTCGCTTGTGAGACAGCGCCCGCCCTTATCGAGGGCAAATTGCCAGCGGTGTCGCGGACAGGTCCACAATCGTCCCTGATCGAGTCGTCCCTGGCACAAATCCGCCCCCTGATGAGGACAATATTGGTCGATGGAATACCGCGTACCTCCCGCCTCCACAACAACACGCTTCTTTTTTTCCTCGATTTCGACGAGCTTTCCGCAAAAGGAATTCATGTCCTCGGGTTCCATCAACAGAAAACCCTGGATCAGGGTCTGGTACACATCGGGACGGCGCTTCAAGCGCATGCGGAAGGTCAGCGCAAACTCCTCCCAGGTGATTTTGCCGTCAAGGACCCGAGCAATTTGCCAGGCGGGCGAAACAATCGAGTAATAGTCCGAATCGTCACGGATATCTGCGACAGCCTCCACGGTTTTTGTCGGGAAATCGATTCGCAACATTGTCCCTGGCCAATCCGAAAGCAGGAAATAGAGCGGCACTCGGACGCGCTTGTGTAGCGTGAACGTGGCGAGCTTGCGATCGAGTTCCAACCGAAGTTGATCCAGAATCACGCCGACTTTTTCTCTTGAGACCGGAGACTGCAGCTCCTTGAAAAGACAGCGAGATCGCGCCGCGTAGGAATGGAGGTAGGCGTCGACGTCTCGCTCCTCAAGACGTCTGCCCGCGCTGACAACCAACTCGCTGGAGGCTACGTCTAGGACGTCGCCCGGAGAAATGTCCAAAGCTTTGGTCGCCGAGTTCTGCAACCTCGGGCCCAAGTATTCGAGAAACCTGGAAGCACGGGGGAAGATATTCACCGGTTCGAAATTCAGATGGATCAACGACGGATCGAGAAAACACGCCGGCCCGGCTGAAGGCAAGTAGACGCGTGGATTGATCGTCTCAATGGCCCTCACCACCGTTTCGAATTTCGAGTGGAGCTTATGCGAAGAGATCCGTTGATATTCCTCCACCGGATACTCGTAACACGTCGGATGCCACGTGGCACCCGAGAACTGGCAAGCGAAGACCGCGATCGGTCCTTGATCGCGAATGATGGAAGGAAGCTCGTCGTACAGCTTGCAATCGTTCATGTTGAGAAAAGCGTGCCCGTCGGCCTGCACAAGAATGGATGAGTCGCGGTTCAATCCAGAATCATCGAGGTATAGTTTCAGCTCGCCCCCCGGGATCGGGACAGCCTCTGTGTGATCGCATGAAACGACTGCTTTAGGTCGAAACGCTGCTAATTGAGTTCGCAGGGCCGCGCGCTGGAAGCGCGGCACAACGAAGGTGACATGTTCATTCGGGAGCGTAGCCAGAAAATCCGGATCGAAATGGTCGCGGTGTTCGTGGCTGATGTAAACGAAGCGATGTTTATCCGAGTTCCGTAGTTTGTTGCGTACGAAGTCCGCCAGATGATGATTGCAAGGGAATTGGAACCATGCGGAATCGAAAGCTCCGCGTGCCGAAAGCCAGGGGTCCATGACCACAACGGCTTGGCTCGTCTCAACGCAAAAGCCCGCATGGCCTAAAAAGGTTATCTGCATGGTTTCACTGCGGAGATGAAAGAATCAACTCGTTTATGAAAGTGCGCAGCTGCTTTTCGTGTCTTCAGCGCGCGCAGTGTTACGCGGCCGTGTTACGGGGATAAGAACGGGAGTTCACAATTTCATTTGGGCGCGCACGATTGGGAGAATACAAATAGCGGAAGCTGTTCTCTCCTGCTTTCCACGGCAATCGCTCGATTCTGGAATCGTTGCATTTTAGTTTTCACTCCCCTGTCATCTCGCACTAACAAGTGGGCTGTATCCACGTTGTGCGTGACGGGCTGGCAGCGTGCCAGTTCACCGAAGCCAAACGTCAAACGAGTCCTTCGGCAGTGCTCTGAAGATACGCAGATGTAATTCTGGTAGCGGATTGTAAGTCAGAGAGCGGAGCTGTGTGCGCGTGCGAGTAAGAGCGCGACCGGAGATGAGCTTGAATGAAGTGCCGTGGTACGCAATTTACACAAAGCACCAGCACGAGAAGTCTGCTGCCAAGAGTCTGACGAACAGAGGACTCGAAACATTCGTCCCGCTGTATCGCCAAGTTCACCGGTGGAAAGACAGAAACAAGATCCTGCTCTCGCCGCTTTTCCCCTGCTACGTGTTCGTTCGGACCGACCTGGGGCGGAAGACCGACATCTTGCGGACGCCGGGCGTGTGTTGGCTGGTGGGAAGTGGCGGCTACGCTTCACAAATTCCGCCGCAAGACGTGGAGGCGCTGCGAACTGCGGCCAACGGCTCCACCCGCGTGGAGCCGTATCCGTTCTTACAAACGGGGGATCGGGTGCGCGTGCATTCGGGCCTATTGGCCGGTGTTGAAGGAATCCTGATTCGATTGCGGAATCAATATCGTTTGGTTTTATCGGTCCAGCTGCTCAAGCAGTCCGCAGCGGTCGAGGTAGACCTCGGAAGCGTCGAACGCATCTCGTCGGAATCGGCCGCAGAGAGAACGCTAGCAGCGGCGCTCCCCAAGCGACAACGATCCTTCGGAAAAGAAGTGAACTGAAAAGTGGATAATCAACAGCGGTGGGGACTAATCCCACGCGGAAATTCGCCGGAGCTGCTTAACGGGCAGCCGTTGAACCCGGTCGTGCCGGCCGCGTTGGACAGCGGGTTCACATGGGAGCAGGCGCTCCGTGTGGTGACGAAGAACATCGTCTTCTCCCTCATCTTCGTCGTGCTCGCGACGGCGGTGGTCGCGGCTGTGGCATTCATGATGAAGGACTTCTATCAGCCGGTCGCGCGCGTCGAGATCGATCCCGTCAGCAGCGGAATGAAAACCCTGGGTGAAATCCAGTGGAACACCGACTCAAACGACGAAAACTACGTGGAGACGCAAACCCAACTCTTACAGGGCGATTCTCTGGCGGTGGGCGTCATTCGCGCCTTGCGGCTTGATCAGAATCCGGAATTCGTCGGCAAGGCTGTGAAAACCTCTGGGCAAACGGCCGCCTCGGGCGGACAAAGCAATTCAGCACTTCCCCCAGGCGATGCGTACCTGCAAGACCAGTTCGAACTGGCCAACCGCACGCCCTTGGAATCGATAGCTCTGAGTTCATTTGCAAAACGGCTCTCCGTCAACACGATTCACAGCACGCGCGTTGTCGAAATCAGTTTTTCATCCCGCGATCCCCAGCTCGCGCAAAATATTCTGAACACGCTCGTGACCCAGTATCTCGAGCAAAACTTTCGGATGCGCCACACAGCAAGTATGCAGGCTTCGGAGTGGCTCGCGTCCCAAGTCGACGATCTTCGGCGGCAGGTGGTCGAGGCAAATCAGGCGGTCACGGATTACCAGAAGCAGTACGGTCTGGTAGAGCTCGATGATCGCGACATCCCAACGGGCCAGTTAATGTACGAAGTGAACCACGAGTTGAGCCAAGCCCAAGCCAACCGTATCGAGCAGGAGGCCTACGTCAGGATGATTGACGCGGGGCAGGGCAACTCCGTGCCTGCGGTACGCGACGACCAGCTCTATCAAACCCTGATGGCTCGTTACGACGACGTGCGCGCACAGCTTGCGCGAGCTCGCAGCGTATATGGCGACGAGAATTCCGTTGTTAAGAAATTGCAAGACGAATCGAGCGAACTGTCGACGCAGGTCGAAGCCGAACGCAAACGGATGGTCAGCCAGGTCAAGACGTCCTATGCGGCATCGCGTGACGCCGAGCAGATGCTGCTAGCCTCGCGCGAGAAGCTGAGAGCCGAGATGGGCGATGCCAGTTCACATATGACTGCGTTCCGGCTGCTCAAAAACCAGGCGATCGCGAATTCCGAGCTGTACAACACACTGAAAGGTCGCCTAGTGGAAGCTGGAATCTACGCCGGCTTGAAATCAAGCAACATCCACGTCGTCGATCTAGCCCCGAGGCTCCCGAAGCCCAGCGGCCCCCATCGCGGCCTGATGATCGCAATGGGATTCGCGGTGAACTGCGTATTCGCTGTGATCCTTTCGTTCGTCAAGGAGAGCTTCAATAATACGGTGCGAACTCCCGATGACCTCCAGGAATGGATCGGGCTGCCTTCCCTGGCAATGCTTCCTCCAATCGGACTGAATGGCAATAACGGAAACGGGCACGGACCAACCTTGCGAACGTTCGACAAGGGACGAGGGGCTGGATCGAAGATTCAGTTCACGAGTCTGCGTACCGTTGAGGCAGAGGCCATGTCCGATCTTCGAACAGCGCTTATGCTTTCCGGACGTGGCACGCCGCCACGCGTGATTCTGGTGACGTCGGCCCTGGCCGGGGAAGGCAAGACCACTGTGGCAATGAATCTTGCGATTGCCTTCGCGCAATGCGGAAACACGTGCCTGGTGGATGGTGACTTGCGCCAACCGGAAATTGCCAAGGCCTTCGGTCTGAACAAGGAAACAGGTTTGCAAACTGTGTTGGCGGGATCCTCTTCGCTGGACAACGCCTTGGTAAGCGCTCCAGACGTCCCAAGTCTGTCATTACTCACGGTCACAGCGCTGGCCGCAAATCCCATCGATCTGATTGCATCGGAGAAGATGCGGTTACTGACGGCGGATCTGCGCAATCGGTTCCACTACATTGTGATCGATTCGCCGCCCGTAATTCCGTATTCGGACGCCCGCATCCTCTCTTCCTACGCGGACGTCGTGATCCTGGTGGGCCGGTATGGATTGACAACCCGGCGGGCAATCACGCGAGCTGCACAACTGCTAGACGAAGTGAATGCTCCTGTTGCAGGTGTCGTCGTGAATGGCATTGACGTGGCCTCGCCGGATTACCGGTACTACAACTATGGCTACACGATCTCTGGCAACGGGAAGAGCAACTCCTACCACCATCCGGCAGGGCCGCGCGATTTGCCTTCCGAGCCGCCACCGGAAAACAAAGACACAAAGAGCAAGGGCGCCCATGCGTGATAGCCACCAACTCTTGTCATTTGAGGTGCGTTGGCGAAGGGTGAAACGATGAGGACAAGAATCCCGAGCGCCAGTGAGGCAAATCGCGGGGCATTCATTCTTATTGTGGGGCTGTTCTTTGTGTTTTGCGGAATCGCTGGCGCTCAGGAGAGCGGGCAGGCATCGCCTCCAGGGAGTGGACCAGCTGCGGGACAGCCAACCGTCCCGGGAGCGTCCACGGTCTCGGATGAATACAAGATCGGTCCCGGAGATATCGTTTCGGTTGTCGTTGTCGACACACCCGAACTGGGCGGGAAGTTTCGTATCAGCGATAAAGGTTCACTCCAACTCCCGGAGTTGTCCGAGCCGATACACGCGGATGGCCAGAGCCCAGAGGAGCTTGCTCATACGGTTCGCGTGGCGCTGATCGACGCCAAGCAAGCTCGCGATCCCAAAGTGAGTGTTTTTGTGGAGCAGTTTCACGGCCGTACGATCACAGTCCTCGGATCCGTGACGAAGCCTTCCGTTTATGCCCTTGAAAGGCGCACAACCGTTCTCGAAGCATTGTCCATGGCTGGCGGGCTTCTTCCCAACGCAGGGAACATCGTCACAATCATAAGGGGTCCCGCCAGTGCCGAGTCCACCAACACGCCCGTCGGTTCCGTTGAAATCCTCGATATGAACAAGCTGACGAAGGGGCAAGACCTTGCCGCCAACGTGGAAGTAAAGAATGGCGACACCGTCACTGTTTCGAGTGCGGCGATTGTCTATGTGGTTGGCGCGGTAACGAAGCCCGGCGGGTATGCAATGCTCGATTCAAGCGACGGGATGTCCGTGGTGCAAGCGGTCGCGCTGGCGCAGGGCTTTACATCCGTAGCTGCAACCCATCGCGGTGTCATCGTTCGCCAATCCAGCAGTGACGTCGGTCGGCAGGAAATTCCCGTGGACATCGCTCAGCTCATGATGGGGAAGGCCACGGACGTGCCCCTTGCTCCCAACGACATTGTTTTCGTACCCGAGAGCGGAGCGAAGAAGACGCTAAAGGTGATGGGCGACATTGCCATGGCAGCAGTGAATGGAATCGCGATCTACGGTGTCGGATATCGCGTCGGCCAAATCAATTAATAGCACGGCATTCTCAAAACTACAGTTGTCGTCAGCTTAGTTGCCTCTCTCGGATCGCACGAACAGTTTCCAAAACCAGGCCCAGGAGAAACATGGTGTCTTCTTCCGTCCAGCCACGTAAGAACATTGCCACACAGTCCTCGACTTTGCCTTCAGCGCCTTCACCGACCGGCGAGGCGAGGTTTGACTTCCTAGACTTGAAAGCCCAGTTTGCGACGATCCGCGAAGAAGTAATGGACGCCATCACGAAGGTGATGGAAAGCCAGCATTTCATTCTGGGAACCGAAGTGCGTCTCTTGGAAGAAGAAGTTGCGGCAATGCTTGGCGCGAAGCACGCCATTAGCTGCGCTTCGGGATCGGATGCCCTTGTCCTGGCGATGATGGCGGCCGGAATCGGTCCCCAAGACGAAGTCATCACAACGCCGTTCACTTTCGTCGCCACAGCAGGCTCCATTGCCCGGCTGGGCGCGAAGCCCGTATTCGTGGATATCGAAGCGGACACTTTCAACATCGACGCCAGCCAAATTGAAGCTGCCGTCACGCCGAGAACGCGCGGGATTCTTCCCGTGCACCTTTTCGGTTTTCCCGCGGACCTCAATCCAATTCTCGACCTCGCGGAGGACCGGGGGCTCGCTGTCATCGAAGATGCAGCGCAGGCGATCGGTGCAAAATACTGCGACAGGTATGTGGGAACCGTCGGCACCTATGGCTGCTTCAGTTTCTTCCCGTCGAAAAACTTGGGCGGGGCCGGAGACGGGGGCCTGGTGACGACGGAAGAGTCCGGGCTGGCCGATAAGCTGAGGCTATTGCGCGTGCACGGCACCGCGCAGAAGTATCATCACGAGATTCTGGGAGTGAATAGCCGTCTGGACGCGCTGCAGGCAGCCATCCTCCGGGTGAAGCTGAGATACCTGGCGGGTTGGACGAGCTCGCGCCAGCTTCACGCGGATCGCTACCGGGGGCTGTTTGAAGAAGCGAATCTCGGCGACCGCGTAAAGGTTCCGGCGGTGCCGCCGTCCGCATTCGTGCACGTTTACAATCAGTTTTCGATTCGCTGCCATGAGCGCGATGCGCTGCGCGAGTTTCTGCGGAGCCGCCAAATCCCGACGGAAATTTATTATCCATTGCCTCTTCATTTGCAGCCTGCTTTTGCCTATCTCAGTTATTCGCGCGGACAGTTTCCTCAAGCCGAACTTGCAAGCCAGGACGTACTCGCTCTGCCTGTGTATCCGGAGCTCACGGAATCGCAACAGCACGCCGTCGTGAACGCGATTTCCGAGTTTTACGCGACAAAGAACTGACTGCAATACGAAACGCTTTTGTTGGTAAACCGAACTTATCACGGACGCAAACCAGGAGACGGGGCCATGTCTGACAATCAGCTTCCCGCTGTCGGCGTAGTAGGTTGCGGGTATTGGGGACGCAACCTGGTAAGAAATTTTCATGAGCTGGGTTGTTTGCACGCAGTGTGCGAAACGGAAGAAGCCAGATTAGAGGAGATGCGAAAGAACTACGGCGTCACCGGCACCGCCATTTTCGACGAACTGCTTGCCATGCCGGAGGTGCGGGCTGTGGCAATCGCCGCTCCCGCCGCGCAGCACTTCGATCTCGCGAAACGGGCGTTGCTCGCGGGCAAAGACGTGTTTGTCGAAAAGCCGCTCGCTCTTCAAATTGATTCCGGAGAAGAAATGGTCCGGCTGGCCCGAAGCCGTGGCCGGATTTTGATGGTTGGGCATCTCCTTCATTACCACCCGGCTGTCACCACTTTGCGCCGAATGCTTCGCGATGGAGAACTAGGTAGGATCGAATACGTTAGTTCTTCTCGCTTGAACCTCGGAAAACTGCGCACGGAAGAAGATATCTTGTGGAGTTTTGCCCCTCACGATATCTCCGCCATCCTCTATCTCCTCGATGAATCGCCAACCAGCGTGGTAGCGCAAGGCGCGAGCTATCTTAACCATCCGAACGCGGATGTCACGCTGACGATTCTCAGTTTTTCGAGCGGAGTGCAAGCGCACGTCTTCGTAAGCTGGCTGCACCCGTTCAAGGAACAGAAGCTCGTCATCATCGGCGACCGCAAGATGGCGGTGTTCGACGATACCCGGGCCGAGGGCAAACTGGTGCTGTATCCGCACCGCATTGACTGGGTAAACCGCGTTCCCATCGCTCGCAAGGCCGAAGGTGAAGTCGTTCCGCTGCCGGGCGATGAGCCGCTCAGGCTGGAATGCCTCCATTTCGTCGAATGCGTGCGCGACCGGAAGAATCCGCGTACCGACGGAGAAAACGGCTTGCAGGTTCTCAAGATCCTTCACGCGGCGGGTCGGTCGATTCGCAATCACGGGCAGCTGGCCACGGTCGACGAAAAGGCAGCGCCGCATTTTTTCGCGCATCCCTCCGCCATCGTCGACCCGCCTTGTGAGATCGGTGACGGGACGAAGATCTGGCATTTTTCGCACGTCATGGCGGATAGCCAAATTGGAAAACGATGCATCTTAGGCCAGAACGTTCACGTTGCCCCAGGTGTGCGAATCGGAAACGACGTAAAGATCCAGAACAACGTGTCGCTTTACACCGGCGTGGAACTCGAAGATGACGTGTTCTGCGGGCCGTCAATGGTATTCACGAACGTCATCACGCCCCGGAGCCACGTCAATCGGAAAGCGGAGTATCGCCGGACGCTGGTCCGACGCGGGGCCACGCTCGGCGCGAATTCGACAGTCGTTTGCGGAACGACCATCGGGGAGTATGCCTTCGTCGGCGCGGGAGCGGTGGTAACTCGAGACGTTCCGGACCACGCGCTCGTGGTCGGTGTGCCTGCGCGGCGAATCGGATGGGTTTGCCGATGCGGCGTGCGTCTCGAATGGTCAGGCAACATCGGTTTGTGTTCTTCGTGCGGAAACACATACTCGCTGAATCAAGGAGTTTTGGGTGACCTCGCTCCGATGCCGTCACGCGTGTCTGCTCCGCGCGCGCTCGCTGCCACCGCAGGAGAAGACTAAGGTCCGGATCAGGCCTACCCACCGGGCGCTATCTCATTACACCCCAACTGTTACAGTAAGAGCATTCGGACCCAGGAGTCCGGCCGTTAAAGACCGGAGAATCGCGTGGAGGACCGCTTGAAAGGCGAAAAGACGAGCGGGCAAGACTCGCTTCCAATTTACCTGTCGGTCCTCGAACAGGCGAAGTTCGATCTCGAACGGGCCGAGAAATGGTCGGGCGCGACCGAGGATCCGTTGGGAAAACTTCGGTGGTCCATCGAAGCGGATGTCCGGCGAATCTTGGTACGGATGTACGACGGACTTGTGAAGATTCTGCAAGAGCGGGAAGAAGAGCTTCGGTTTGCCCGCAGGGTGAATGCCAGGGCCGAAGCCATAGTTTCTCCCGGAGGCCAAGTTGCCGGAGAGTGATGTTCGACGACCCTTTCGCGTTGTGCTCCACGGACTGCCTTACTTCTGCGGGAAGCTGCGCGATCTCATTCGAAACGACGAATGGGATGTCCGATTTCGCGCGAGCCTGACTCCCGCCGGGCTGGCGGCCCATGCCGAAGACGTCCGCTGGTGTGACCTTGCGTACACCTGGGGTGGACGGGTCACCATGGGGAAATTTCTCTGGGTCGCCCGCTGCCTAGGTAAGAAGAAGGTTGTAATACTGTGGTCAGGCAGCGACGTTCTCTACGCGAAGACCGATTATTCCCAGGGGAAGATGTCACCTTGGGTCGCCGAGAAAATTCATTGGGCGGTCTCACCCTGGGTCGCCGAAGAAGTGCGCTCCATGGGAATTCCGTGCGAGTACGTCCAGGCTTCGTTCGTCACACCGGTCGCAAGTCCGGCACCTTTGCCGAAGAAATTCTCGGTCCTCATTTATGTAGCATCGGTGGAAAAGCGAGACCTCTACGGATGGGATCGCATGGTGGAGGTCGCAGACAAACTGCGATCGGTTGAATTTAATCTTGTCGGGCTGGAGCCGGAACAGGTTTTGAAGGGGCCGCCGAATATCAAGGTTCACAATCGAGTGAACATTGCGCCTTTTTTCGAGCGGGCCAGCGTCATTTATAGACCTGTGCGGCATGACGGATTGTCTTTCATGGTGCTGGAGGCATTGGCGTACGGGCGCCACGTTCTCTACAGCTATCCGCTTCCCGCGTGCATCGAGGTGACAAGCGTGGAGATGGCGTGCCGGGAACTGCAGCGACTCCAGGCGCTCCACGATTCCGGAGAACTCGCACTCAACGCGGCTGGGATCGAATTGATTCGCCGGGATTACCATCCCGACAAAGTGCAGGCCGATCTTCTGAGACGGTGGAAAGAGGTCATATTGGCGCCGGCCGGCGCGCCTCGAACATCGAACGTGGTGCGGGAGAATGCATGACTGCGGGATCTATCGAAACGAATCAACCGGGGCCAAGTAGAGTCACTTGGATCAGTATTGTTGGCACGCGGCCTCAATTCATCAAGCTCGGACCGATTTGCCGCGCGATCGAGGCCTACAACGAACAAGGACGATCGCCGCAAATCCAGCACCGAATCATTCACACGGGCCAGCACTACGATCATGATGTTGCGGACCTTCTGTTTGAGCAGATGCGAATTCCGCGACCGGACCACAACCTGCAAGCCGGCTCCGGATCACACGGCACGCAACTCGCAAAGATGATCGAACGGCTTGAAGCAGTTTTGCTCACCGAGAAACCCGAATGGGTGATCAATTATGGAGACACGAACTCCACCCTTGCGGGGGCGCTCGTTGCCGCACGCCTTCATTTCGCTGCGGCGCATGTGGAGGCCGGCTGCCGCAGCGGACAAATTGCGATGCCTGAGGAGCAAGCTAGGATCGTCGCGGACCATTTGAGCTGCCTTTTGCTGGCACCGTCGCAAACCGCAGTGGATAACCTCCGGCTCGAGGGCATCGGCGTGGAAGGTGATGCGCGAAACCGAAGAGTCGCAATCGTTGGCGATGTTACGTACGATGCCTTGCTTCAGAATCTCGGTCTTGCGGACAAGCTCGCCGAGCAAAGCCTCCGGAAATTTGGCATGCAGGATCAAAGCTACTATCTTCTGACTCTGCACCGCGCCGAAAACACGGACCGGGTCGAGCACATGTGCGCGATATTGGACGCTGCGGAATCTCTGGATCTGCCGGTACTCTTTCCGATTCATCCGCGCACCAAGAACGTTCTTGCGGCGAACGGGATTTCGCTCAACGGAAATCTCCACGTAACCACGCCGCTCGGATATCTTGAAATGCTGGTGCTCGAAAAGCACGCCCGCGCGATATTGACGGATTCCGGCGGAGTTCAAAAGGAAGCGTTCTATCTTCGGGTCCCCTGCGTGACCCTGCGCGAAAACACCGAATGGCCAGAAACAGTCGAGCTGGGCGCAAACCGACTGGCTGGCGCTTCCCTGGAGAGGATACGCGCAGCGGTCACAGCGGACCACCAAGCGCCAGAGCCTTCTAGTCCGTATGGTGATGGGAGAGCTGCTCAGAAAATCGTGCACGAGTTGCAAAAGTTCAGTCTTAGGTAGGGGCCACCGCAAAGAATAGTGGGAAGCCTTATACCTTGTGCACCTCCAGCAGCTGTCTTGTCTCAGGGCATCGGGTTCATATGAGGAAGTTTAGAATTGTTCACCTGACTTCGGTCCACTCCGCACTCGACAACCGTATTTACTACAGAGAATGCCTTTCGCTGGCAGGGGCTGGGTTTCTCGTAACGATTATCGGTCCGCATTCGGAGGACATCGTCACGAATCACGTTCAGATCAAAGCGATTCCAGCCGAACACGGGAGACTTGCGAGAATGACCCGGGCGGCTTGGCGGGTTTATGTGGAAGCGCTGCGGCAGGATGCCGACATCTATCATTTCCACGACCCGGAATTGATTCCGGCGGGACTTTTGCTTCGGGCACAGGGCAAGCGAGTCGTTTACGACATTCATGAGGACTTGCCCAAGGACATTCTTTCAAAATATTACCTTCCGGTTTGGAGCCGGCAGCTGATCTCGTGGATAGCAGAACGCGTGGAAAGGGCGACGTGCGGTTGTTTTTCCGCGCTGGTGCCAGTGACGCCATCGATTGCCGAGCGCTTCCGCTCCCTAAATAATCGGATGGTAGTCGTACTCAACTATCCGAGAGAGGCTGAGTTTATTGCCGCAAGCGCAGCATCTCCCTGGGAAAAGCGGGGAGCGTCCGTTGCCTATGTCGGGGGCGTCAGCGTTAATCGCGGCATTCGGGAAATGGTAGTCGCCATGTCGCTTTTGCCTAAGGCTCTATCCGCGACTCTCGATGTAGCGGGGAATCAGGTCCCTGAGCACGACCACCCGGAGGTGATAACCCAGCACCCGGGATGGAAACGCGTACGGCACCACGGAACGTTAGACACGCCCGGGGTCGCACGCCTATTGGGCGAAGTGCGGGCGGGGCTCGTGGTCATCCACCCGACCTCGGGATTCCTCCACTCGATGCCGCTGAAAATGTTCGAGTACATGGCTGCGGGACTTCCGGTCATCGCGTCCGATTTCCCGCTCTGGCACCAAGTGCTTGATGACATCGGTTGCGGCATTCTGGTTGATCCACTCGATCCCGGAGCCATCGCGGACGCAATCGAATACATTTTGACTCATCCTGCTGAAGCCGAAGAAATGGGGCGCCGCGGACAAGCTGCCATTCGGAAACACTACAACTGGGAGACGCAAGAGAAGAGACTTTTCGACCTCTATGCGGGGTTGCTGAAGCCAGCATGTGCGGAATAGCCGGCATCGTCTCACTCGGCGGGTTTGATCCGCAAACTCTTGTCGCCATGACTGAGCTTGTGAGTTACCGCGGCCCGAACGGTTTCGGATTTGCGTACGCGGCTACAGATACAAACGAGCGAACGGAAATCATTCACAACGAACGCCGACGTCCGCAAATGTTGCGGCCAGTCGTTGGTCTAGGGAACCGGCGTTTGTCCATCCTGGATGTATCGCCGCTTGGGAACATGCCGATGGAGAGCGACGACGGGGCGCACGCGATCACCTACAACGGCGAAGTGTACAACTATAAAGAGATCCGCCAGGAGCTCGAGAAAGCCGGCCACCGGTTCCGCACAAAGACGGACACCGAAGTGATCCTGCACGCCTATCAGGAGTGGGGCGAGGATTGCCTCACGCATTTCAACGGGATGTGGAGTTTTGCATTGTGGGACCGCTCAAAACAAAGGCTCTTTTGCGCGCGCGACCGTTTTGGTGTGAAGCCCTTCTACTATGCCTTCAGCGGCGGCAGGTTCTTTTTCGGATCTGAAATTAAGCAGATTTTGCAGGCTTCGGGAATGCGACGGGTAGCACACTCATCCGCCGTGTTCAACTTTCTCGAGCGGAGCCTGATCGACTATTCCGAGGAGACGTTTTTTGAGGGCGTCGACCAATTGCCGGGCGGGCACTATCTCGTCCTGAACATCGGCGATCGCTTGTCTTTACGGGTTCAGCGCTATTGGGAACTGCGCATCGAGCCAAATCAGCAAAGGAGCGAGGAGGCGGCCGTCGAGGAGTTTCGCGCGCGGTTTGAAAATGCGGTGAAGCTGAGGCTGCGGAGCGACGTCCCGGTCGGGGCGTGCTTGAGCGGAGGACTCGATTCGTCGGCGGTGGTCTGCGAAGCGACAAGGATCGCTCCAGCGATCGAATTTCACAGCTTTTCCGCGTGCTTCGAGGACGAGGCGCTCGACGAGCGGAAATACATTTCCGCGATACTCTCGGCGACGCATAGCCGGGGTCACTGGGCCTTCCCGCAGGCGGACTCGTTTTGGCGGACGATCGAGCTGATGCTCTACCATCAGGACGAGCCGGTGGGAAGCTCGAACGTGTTTGCGCAGTGGTGCGTGATGGCCGAGGCCAAGCAACACGGTATTCCGGTGATCCTGGGCGGCCAAGGCGGGGATGAAAGCCTCTGCGGGTATCAGAAGTATCGATACTTTTATCTGTGGCACCTTCTCCGCAACCGCGATGCGCGACTTTTTCGGGAAGCGATGCTTTGGGCGCGCAACGGCACGCGGTCCCATTGGACCCTGGGGGACGCCAGTAGGTATTTTCCGGCTGCGATGCGCGGGCCGTTTTCACTCACGGAGCGAGTGTGCGTTCCCGAGTTCTCGCGGCAGACGACCGCGTCCCGGCCGAAACTTGGCGCAGGCGGAAGTATAGCGGAACGGCAAAAGGCGGACCTGGTGTATGCGAGCCTGCCGTCTCTTTTGCACTACGAGGACCGAAACTCGATGGCGCATTCGGTGGAATCAAGGCTCCCGTTCCTTGACTACAAGCTGGTCGAGTTCGCGGTGAATTGCCCGCCGTCTCTAAAGTTGCGCGACGGCTGGAGCAAATGGATTCTGCGGAAGGCTCTTGAAGGGACCCTGCCGGACAGCGTGCGCCTGCGAAGAACCAAGCTGGGTTTTGATACTCCTCAGGCCCGATGGATGCGGCAGGGCCTGCAGAATGGACACCGCGACGTTTGGCAGGCGCCCGGACTTCGAATGGGGCGATTTATTTCGGCCGAGAAATTGGCACATGAGAGCTCGAAGTTTCTTGGAGCCGAACCCCACGCTTTGCAGGCCGAAGCACTCTTTCGCGCGATCTGCCTCGAGCTGTGGGCGCGAGTTCACTCGGTTTCCTGACTGGCTCAGCCAATTACAAATATGGACGCGAACTCGCAGGATTACCTGCGCTTTGTAAAGGCGCAAGGGACGCGCATCGTCGAGGGCAAGTCCTGTTATTGGATCGAGAAACGAAGCCACCTTTGGGAGAGCGCGCCGGCCCATCGCCGTGTTCATTTGCCGGAGGACGAAGCCGCCATGCTATTCCGGCTTGGCGCGATCGCAATCCGATACACATGCGACGCGGATGAAGGGACGTCGACGTGCCAATACATCTGGGACGACAAGACTTTCGGTTTAAAGTCCCTGCACAAGGATGCACGAAGAAACGTGCGAAAGAACATCGACGCTTGTAAATTCAAATCAATCGACTTTGAGTTTCTCGCGCGCGAGGGCTGGTCGATCAATCGCACCGTCTTTGAGCGGCAGGACCGGGAAGAAGAAGAGTTCCAAACGGATCCAGCGAAATGGAACGCATACATGAAGGTGTGCGAGACCCTGCCGTTTGTGGAAGCCTACGGCGTTTTCATCGAGGACCGATTGTGCGCGTATTCCCTGGTTATTTTTTGCGACGATTACTGCTACACGATGCATCCCTACGCGCGGGCCGAGTATTTCAAGTTCTACCCGATGAACGTCCTGATCTATTTGCTGGTGAAGACAATGCTCGAACGGCCGGGCGTGCGTTGCGTATCGTACGGGATGCAGTCTTACACCCCGCGGCCGACGCTCGAGCGTTTCAAGATTGCCATGGGTTGTCGCCAGGATCCGATTGGCATGCGAATCGCGGTGCATCCATTGGCACGACCCTTGTTTTCGGCGTCCGGAGCCTGGCTTGCTGAGCACGCGTTGCGGTTCGTGCGGCCGCGGCTGGCTAGCCAATTTTCGATTTTCTCGCAAGCTGTCCAAAACCAAGCACGAGGCTCTGCTACAGGGGATTCGGGGGCGGAGACTGAGCCGCGGGCCTTCGGAGCAGACATTCAATGAGCGCTAGCGATTTTGTGCACGAGAACTCGCGCGATGCCGGCCCTGCCGCGCTGCTTTCGCGGACTTGCCCGCTTTGTCTGGGACTCGCGGGAACGCGCAAGCCTTTGCTCTCAAGTCCAAAGCGGAGCATGAGGAAATGCGAGAGTTGCGGAGTGATTTTCCTCGATCCGCCCCCCGATCGGCGAAAGTTTTCGGCGATCCTGGCGGATGACTACATCAAAGATGAAGCGCGGCTGGAACGGGCGTTTGGAAGAACGCGGGAGCCGGTGCTTTCGCGCGTGGCCGCGAAGATCATGGAGCGCAAGAAAGGCGGAAAGATTCTCGACGTTGGCTGCGCGGGCGGCCATTTTCTGGAGCGATATTTTTCCTCGCGCGAGTGGGAATGCTTTGGAGTCGAGCCTTCCAAGTACGGTTCGGCGCGAGCGGCCGACAAAGCCATCGAGGTCTACCGCGGCGAGATTTCGGAAGTGGATCTGCCCAACGCTTTTTTCGAGGTGATCACCGTTCTGGACGTGATCTGCTACATCCAGGACCCGCAGCGGGAGTTGCGAAGGCTTCGCAACGCCTTGAAGCCGGATGGCTTGCTCGTTGTGGAACAGCCGGTGGCTGGGACTCACATCTGGCGGCACGTCACCAGGCTGGGAAGACTTTTCGGCGGGCCGCCGATGGTGCTATTGGAAAATAGCCAGATGTTCCTCTACGAGATGCAATCGATGAACGTATTACTGCGCCAAACCGGGTTCAAACAGCTCGAATACGAACCGCTGCCGGGAAACAGGCAACGGCGGCGCTATCGAGACGTGATTTTCGGCAGCTACTACCTGGGCTCGCGATTGGCATGGCACCTCTCAGGCCGCACATCGATGCTGGGACCGAACTTCGTGGTGGTGGCTTCGCCGACGTGAGTTTTCAGGCGCAGGAGAGCGTGAGGGTCAGGGAAACGACCACCGCGGCGTGGCCCTTCTGGAGGACGATTCCGCGCTTCGATCGCGAATACGGCATGGGAGATTTTGTTCGGGCCGCCGGGTCGCTGGTGCGGGCGAAGGAGCCGGTTCGAGGCGAATTCGCGGAGCTCTTTGGGGCGGCGCCGTTTTATTTTGCGCGCAGCGGGCGAGAGTGCCTTTATCTGATTCTGAAGATGCTTGAGCTGCGTCCCCAATCGCGCGTGGGAGTTCCGCTGTACTGCTGCGTTTCTGTCTTTCAGGCAATCGCCGCGGCGGGCCACCTTCCGGTGTTTCTCGATGTGGATCTCAACAATTACGCGCTCGACGAGGAGTTTCTCCGGGAGAACAAGGACCGTATCGACGCGCTAGTGGTTGTACACACATTTGGCTACCCGGCGAATCTGGAGCGGCTGCGACGGTGTTTGGCGGGGCGAAACGTGCCCGTCATCGAGGATTGCGCGCACGCGCTGTTGACGGAGTTCGGAAACAGTTTAGCCGGAACGAAATCTGACGCGGCCTTCTTCAGTTTTGCGCCTCACAAGCCGGCGGCCGCCGGGGGAGGAGCGTTGTTGGTGGTGAACAATCCCGAGCTTGCGCCGGTGGCGAAGCGCGAACTGGGCAATTTGCGAAGCGAAAGCTTGTGGGCAGAAATTCGACATTCCCTGACATGTTGGGCGCGCAGTGTGTCGTACCACCGGCTGGCCTATGGGGCGCTGCTGGCTTCGCCTTGGGGACGGCTCCGTGATCGAGAGCGTCTTACTCCAACGGATGACGAGCTTGCGAAGATCCATCAGAGTTGGTCGCCTGCGAGGATCCGTTCGGTTGACCTGCAGCTTGTGACGCGGCGGATTCGCGAATTTCGAGCGAAGATGCCCGCTCTCGCGGAAAACACAGAAAAACTGCGGAACCAAGTTCGCGGCGCCGCGCTGTTGATGCCGCAGGAACCTTCGTACGGGAAGTGGAACCATTTCATGGTGCCCGTTCGATACAAGAGCGCTGACGCTCGCGATTCTGGGCGCCGGTTTCTTGTGAAACGGGGAGTCGATACTTCGCCCCTGTATCACAATTGCGTGCGAAATGCGCAATGGTTCGGATACGCGGGCGGTTGTCCGCAAGCGGAATTGGCGGGAAGGACTGTGTGCACGGTCCCTAACCACCCTTGGCTATCGGATTCGGAAATTGCGTACATCGGGGAATCGTTACGGTTAAGTGCAGAGCCGCAATGACATTCTTTGCGCAAAGGGTTTTCGTGTTGAGACGGCCAGATGCGAACAGCAAATGAGATTCCTGATTCTTACACAGTATTTTCCTCCGGAGATTGGCGCCGCGCAGACGCGGCTCGAGGCGATGGCGGCCGAGTTGCGGCGTATGGGTCATGAAGTCGAAATCGTAACAGCGATGCCGAATTACCCTCGCGGGCGCATTTTTCCAGAATACCGGCGCCGCGTTTATTGCCGCGAAATTCGCGATGGGGTGACGGTTCACCGCGTTTGGGTTTATGCCGCGATGGGGGGCGGGTTAGGACGTCTTTTGAACTACGGCTCGTTCGTCTTCATGTCGGTGTTCGGTCTGCTGCGAGCGAAAAGACCTGACTATGTATTCGTCGAGTCGCCTCCGCTCCCGTTGACCCTGACCGGCTACCTGTTTGCGCGAGTTTGGGGAGTGCCGTCCATCATGAACGTCGCCGATCTGTGGCCCGACGCCGCATTGGAAATGGGATTTCTCGAAGATGGGCTGGTTGTGCGCGCGATCAGGATGCTCGAGGCGTGGAGTTACCGGCACGCTACTTATGTCAATGCGATGACCGAGGGCATTCGAGAATCGCTGCTTTCGAAAAAACGCCTGCGGCCTGAGAAGGTGCTCTTCCTGCCCAACGGCGTGGATACGCTTCATTATCATCCGCGGCCCGTCGATATTGTCTTGAAGCACCAGCTAGGACTTGAAGGGAAGAAGGTCATCCTTTATCAAGGCACGCATGGTCATGCACACGGGCTGGATAGCTTGCTTCGTGCGGCGAAGCTTCTCGAAGGTAAGCCGGATGTGCACTTCTTGTTGATCGGAGATGGCTCGGAAAGGCCGCGTCTCGAACAACTTCAGAAGAGCCTGAATCTTAGCAATGTGACCTTCCACGATCCTGTGCCGATCAAGGAGTTGCCGGCGTATTTTTCGCTTGCGGTGTGTGGTTTAGTTTCGCTTCGGGACCTGCCCCATTTGAATGGGGCTCGACCCGCGAAGATGTTCCCGATTTTGGCGTCGGGCAAGCCAATTATATTTGTTGGGCGGGGCGAGGGAGCGCAACTGGCCGAACGGGCACAGGCTGCCGTCGTCGTTCCACCTGAAAACCCGCAAGCGCTTGCCGAGGCGGTTTTGCAACTAATCGAAAATCCTGAGACCGTGCAGGAACTCGGCGCGAACGGGCGCCGCTTTGTAGAGACAAATCTGCAGTGGTCAAAGCTGGTTAGTGCATGGATGGCGCAGCTTAGTTGATCCCGCGTCGGACGAAATTCGCAAAAAGAAAATTGCTTTCAAATCTAGGAGGAATCGTGCGGCTTTCCACGGAAGGCAGGAGTGCGTCTGCGACTCAGGCGAAATTCTTGCCATTTCACCGCGCGTCCATTGGCGAAGACGAGATGAAAGCGGTCCGCGAGGTTCTCGAAAGCGGCTGGCTTACGACCGGTCCGCGCGTCCGAGAGTTCGAATCCGCGTTTGGGTCTTATATAGGCGCTCGAGAGGCTGTCGCTGTCAGTTCGTGCACTGCGGGACTTCATCTTGCTCTGGCAGCTATCGGGATCTCCGAAGGAGATGAAGTTATTCTGCCGACGATGACCTTCGCAGCAACGGGCGAGGTCGTCCTCTACTTCAAGGCGCGGCCTGTTCTCGTGGATTGCGCTGAAGGCTCATTCCACATGGATCCTGACAAAGTCGCGAGCGCCGTTACGAGTCGAACGAGAGTGGTTCTCCCAGTGCACTACGCTGGATACGCCAGTGAGATGGACCCGATCCTCGACATCGCCCGACGCCATTCCTTGAAGGTGGTCGAAGATGCAGCTCACGCATTGCCGTCTCGCTATAAAGGCAAGATGGTCGGCACTCTGGGTGATATCACCTGCTTCTCTTTTTACGCAACCAAGACTTTGACGACTGGCGAAGGCGGAATGGCGACGACCGAGAACCCGGAGTATGCGGAGCGCATTCGGATCCTCGGTCTCCATGGAATCACGCGCGATGCCTGGAAACGCTACACGGCTGAAGGTTCGTGGCGCTACGACATTTTGGATGTTGGCTACAAATACAATCTGACGGACCTGCAGGCCGCGCTTGGCCTCGTGCAGCTTGCGAAATGTGATGCGATGTGCGCTCGCCGAGCGGCCCTAGCCGAGCGTTACACGCAATCGCTAGAAACACTTTCAGTCTTCGAGACTCCCCGGACGCCCAAAGACGTTACGCACGCGTGGCATCTTTATGTTCTGCGCGTGAATCCCTCGGAATTGAGAATCAGCCGGGATCGCGTCATCGAGGAGCTCAAGTTGCGAGGCATCGGAACGTCTGTGCATTTCATCCCCTTGCATTTTCATCCGCTCTATCAAAGAAGTTTGGGCTATCGCACCGGACAATTTCCAAATGCGGAGCGAAACTTTGAACGCGCGATTTCTCTTCCAATCTATCCGGCGATGACGGATCAAGATGCAGATGGAGTAATCGAAGCCCTACACGATATCGCGCACATACACGGCCGGTGAGGATCGCACATTGAACGGCATTCGGCCTTTTCCATACCTCCCGTCCGGGAAGCGAATTCATTCCCTCCAAGGGGCTTTCAGCAATGAAGATTGATATTTATTCCCGAACGAACCAGCTTATCGTCGATGGGCTAGTCTTTGCCGGATCATTCGTCGCGGCGTACTTGATCCGTTTCGAAGGATGGCCCAAGGGGCTCGACCTCCGGCAATTGCTGCTGTGGCTGCCGATAGTCGTCTTTGCCCGGCTGGCTGTTCACTTGATGATGGGCATGTACCGCCTGGTCTGGAGATTTATCTCGTTTTCTGACGCGATTGAGCTGGCGAAATCAATCGCCGCCGTCTCGGCAGTCCTGATGGCTCTGCGGCTCTGTGTGTACGGAAACGAGCCGTGGGCCATATTGGCAAGACTCCCCCTGAGCGTCATCGTGCTCGACGGACTATTGTCACTAACCGCCTCGATGGGAACCCGCGGGCTGAGGCGAATTCTCTATTCCCTGGGAAGACGATCCGCTGCGACTTCCGGTTTGCCGGGTAGGCGAGTGATCCTTTACGGAGCTGGCAGGGGTGGGATCATGCTGAGCAGGGAACTGGAAACCAACCCCGCCTACGATGTGATCGGTTTTGTGGACGACGATCCGCGAAAGGTCGGTTCCGTCATCAGCAGCGCGCGCGTACTGGGAACGGGGGATGAGCTTGCGGAGCTTGTGGCGAAGTATCAAGTGGACGAAATTATTATCAGTATGGCTACGGCGAGTGGCGAGATTCTCGCTCGAGTTCTGGCCAAGTGCCGCCGTGCCAAAGTGCCGGCAAAGGTCATGCCTAGCCTGCAGGAAATTCTCGTCGGACAAGTGCGAATCAGTCAGTTTCGCGAGACGGAGATTCGCCCGGTACTGGTCATCGGCGGCGCCGGCTATATCGGCTGCTGGCTAGTCAGGCGTTTGCTCGATCAAGGCCGCCGAGTTCGGATCATGGACAATGCAGTGTACGGTCTGGAACCAATTCATGATCTCCTGTCCCATCCCAGCCTCGAACATTTGAATGGGGACAGCAGAAATATTCAGGACGTCGTAAAAGCGATGAGGGGCATTTCGAGCGTTGTTCACCTCGCCGCCATCGTCGGCGATCCAGCGTGCGAAATCGATCATAAGACCACGATCGAAATCAACTACGCTGCCACTCGGATGCTTGTCGAGATCGCCAAGGGTTATGGCGTCGAGCGATTCTTGTTTGCTTCCAGCTGCAGTGTTTACGGGGCGACCGATGAACTCATGGATGAAGAATCTGCGGTCGAGCCCATTTCGTTGTACGGTAAGACAAAGGTATCTTCGGAACAAGCGCTGCTGAAAGCTGCCGACAACAATTTTCATCCGGTTTTGATGCGTTTTGCGACCGTGTTTGGGCTCTCGAACCGCCCTCGATTCGACCTGGTCGTAAACCTGCTTTCCGCAAAGGCCAGCCAGGATCATGTGATCACGATTTTTAACGGCCGACAATGGCGGCCGTTTGTGCACGTCAAGGACCTCGCCGAGGCGATGATGCTGCTTCTCAAAGCGCCGTTACGCGCTGTGAGCCGACAGGTTTTCAACGTGGGCGATAACCGGTTGAATCATACGCTCGGCGACGTCGCCGAAGTGATCCAGCGAGTAATTCCTGGCACGCGTGTTGAACATGTCGAGAATTCTGACCGGCGCAATTACCGCGTCCGCTTTGACAAGATCGAGCGGGAAATAGGGTTCCGTTGCCGTTACAGCCTCGAGGACGGCGTCCGCGAGATAAAGTTGGCATTTGATTCCGGCACGATCGATAACTATCGGAACATTCACTTCAGTAACCAAGTCTTTTTGCGCGAATCAGGCACTCCGGTTAACAAGAGCGATTTTGACGCTCAAGTCATGGCCGCTTTTGGGGGTGAGCAGATTGCCCGGGCTCTGTTGGGAGAGACTGTGGGGCTGCAGCTCAAGGCCAAAGCGGCCGCGTCCACCTGAGGTGCGCTGTGTGGCCGACCGCCCTCCTGACGAACTCGGCAGCTGGAAAAACGATGAGAAACAATGACCTGAGGATTCTATTTATTGGCGCTCACATCGAGGCGAAGGCGCCGTTCGAACGGCTAATCACGACAGGGGAGAATCTTGTGGGCCTCCTCACCCTGGACGATGAGAGTCTGGCTGGAATGTCGGGAGGCGCCGATCTCGCCAGCCCCGCCGAAGCGGCCGGGATTCCGGTGTGGAAGGGCGCCAAGGTGAACGCGCCCGATTCCACAGGTTGGATTAGGTCCATGAGTCCCGACATCCTGCTAGTGGTCGGGTGGACGCAATTGCTTGGGCCAGAACTTCTCAAGGTGCCGCGGATTGCTTGTCTGGGCTTCCATGCCTCTTTGCTGCCCAAGTATCGCGGGCGAGCACCGGTGAATTGGGCCATCATTAATGGGGAGAAACAAACCGGCAACACCATGATCGTGCTTGAACCCGGCGCGGACGAAGGCGATATTGTCGCTCAACGAGTTATCGACATCGCCGAGGACGACGACTGCGGAACCATCTACCAAAAGGTTTCGCTTACCGAGTGCGATATGTTCGCGGAAGTGCTTCCGTTGATTCGAGAAGGCAGAATGCCACGCCGTAAGCAAAACTCGTTGGAGGCAACTGTCATGCCGAGGCGCCGGCCTGAAGATGGCCTGGTTGACTGGAATTGGTCTTCGCGGCGTCTTTACAATTGGGTTCGCGCCCTGACGAACCCTTATCCAGGCGCATTCTTTTGCTCCGCCGGCAAGAGAATTACCATCTGGAAAGCCGGCCTCGACGTTTCGAGAATGCCTTCGGCCGAAGCCGTTGGTTCTGTTCGATTAGACTCGGATGGGTACCCGATTGTTGTGACCGGCGATGGGTGCGTGAAACTCTTGTTGGTGCAGCGCGAAGGGGAACCTGCGATTAGCGGCCCCGAAGCGGCGCTGACATTTCTGAGGCCACACTCGACTGTGGGACCGGCAGGCGTGGGTTCGACGCCATGAGGGTCTTGGTTGTCGCGGCCCATCCTGACGACGAGATTCTAGGAGTAGGCGGCACTGCGGCGTTGCATGTCGACCGTGGTGATTCCGTGCAACTCGCAATCCTCACTGATGGCGTTTCGATGCGCCACTCGCCGGAACGAGGGCTCGAAGCCCGCAAGCAATTGCAACAAGCCGCCGCGAGACAGGCCGCCGCAGTTTTGGGTGTCGAAAACCTCGTGATTCGCGAACTGCCCGACCAGCGGCTGGACACCCTTCCGCTCAGCCAGGTGACCGCGGAAGTAGAGTTGCTCGTCGGATCGTTCCAGCCGGAAATCGTGTATACGCATTTCGGCGGCGACATCAATCGAGATCACCGTACGCTGGCCGAGGCGGTGATGGTCGCAACCCGGCCATATTCGGCGCCATTTGTGCGCGAGATCCTGATGTACGAGACGCCCTCGTCGACCGAATGGGGTATTCCGCAGCTTTGGCCGGTTTTCCAGCCGAACGTGTTCGTCGACATCGCCAGCACACTTGAAAGGAAGCTGAAAGCCTTTGCGTGCTATTCGGCCGAGATTTGCGCCGAGCCGCATCCTAGAAGTCTCTCGGCCCTTCGGGACCGCGCGGCCTATTGGGGAAGCCTCGTAAACCGACGAGCGGCCGAGCCGTTCGTCTGCGTGAGATCGTTGCGATGATCCGCCGCGTAATCGATATTGTTGTGTCGGCGGTAGTGTTGATGCTCCTGAGCCCGCTTTTTGTAGCGATCCTCATTGCTATCCAGATCGACTCTCCGGGCGGAGCGATTTATCGCGCATGGCGCGTGGGTGAAGACGGTCGTCGCTTCCGGATGATTAAATTTCGCTCGATGTTTGTGGGCGCGGATCGGCATGGCCCAGCGGTCACAAGAAGCGGGGATGACAGGATCACGCGCGTGGGGCACTTCTTGAGAGCCACGAAGCTCGACGAAGTGCCGCAGTTTTGGAACGTATTGGCGGGCGATATGACTCTCGTGGGGCCGCGCCCCGAGGCGCCTGAGATTGTTGAGCAATATACGCCCGAACAGGCGCGGATTCTGTCCGTGAAGCCCGGACTGACCGGCCCAGGGGCGATCGCCTGCTCTATAGATGAATCGATGGCCGTCCAAGGCGCAGATGGGGCCGAACGTTATTATATCGACCACGTATTGGATCGAAGGCTTGCGCTCGACGCGGATTACGTTCGCAGCCGAAACGCCTTCACTGACCTCGCTCTGATCGGTAAGACCTGCCAATTGATGTTGCGAGCTCTCACTCGCAAACCAGCCTGAACCTCGCGCGCCCGCCTTAGAAGAGGAATTTCACGCCAAACTGCATCGTTCGGGAGCGATGTGCGTCTACCGGATGAAGAAAAGAGCTGGTGCCGAGGCACGATCCACCGGCGGACAATGTGGTGCTATCGTAGCAGGTAATCACGTTGTTCCCAGTATTTCCGATGTTTTCGGGGTCGTAGATTCGAAACTGAGTGTGATTGAAGAAATTGAAAACTTCGGCGCGGAATTCCAAAGAATAGGATTCGTTGAAGCTGATGTCCTTGATTACCGCAGTGTCGAAATTGAGGCGGCTCGGGTTATTCATCGAATTGCGCCCGGCGTTGCCAAACGTGAGCCCTTGTGGTGCGACAAAGCGGTTGGGATTGCCCAGCAGCGGGCCAAAAGTCGTCGTAGTCGAACTTGGGGGCGGGAAAGCTCGCGACACGGTTGCTGCTAGGTCCGGGTACGATCCATAGCTGACTCCGGTGGCTACGCCAGCGTTATCAGAAGCCGACACCCCGGTAGCGCTCCCGGCATTAAGCACGCTGAATGGCGTTCCGGAGGCGTAGATCGTCACTCCCGACAGCTTCCATCCATTGATCAATTTCGGATGGGCCGCGGCGCTGTTATAACTCGGGACCGCCCCGCCCGGATTTTCCTCCTTCGCCCATGAAGCTTGCATGTTGTCGATCCACCGCCCAATCGGCAAATCGTAGATGTAGTCGATGTTCAGAAGGTGTCGCTGGTCGAAATCGGAACTAGCGCGGTTTTGCGCCAGGTTGTAGGCATTCACGACATTCGACTCTGTCCGATCCGACGCGTCGTCAATCGAATGGCTGTAGCTGTACGACATGCCGAGTGTCAGGGGACCCTTTGTGCGGCGAAGAGTCATCTGCAGCGCGTTGTACTTCGAGTTCGCCACGTTTTGCAGGGAATAAATCTGGCCGAAGCCGGGAGCAAAGGTTCGCAGAGCATTTGGATCTGGAAAAGCGCCCACAGAGTCGCCGGCGTTCGTGGAGCTGCACGCTGCCTCGAGGTTTGCGAAGATCGGCTGCCCCGTGGAAAATGTTTGCCCATTGACCGTTATGAATCCGCTGTTCGGCCCGCCGACGAAGGTTTGGCAATCCGACTGCCTCAGGGGCTGTCCCTTTGCGAATGGATTGTCGGCCGGAGAAACCGGTTGCAGTTGATTAATCTGCAGTTCCGCGGTCAAATGAGTCCCCTTGCTTCCTACGTACGCAATTGTCCCAAAAAGATTCCACGGCAAATCCCGCTGAACGCTCAAACTCCACTGCTGAGCGTAAGGCCACTGCACTTTGGTGGGTATTGAGGTAACGTTCAACGGAAAGGCTTCAGTACCCGGTCCCAGCGGTCCACCAACCGCCGAATGGACGTTATATTGAGTCATAGACTCGACAAGAGGCGAACTCCCTTCCAGAGAGCCTGTATTGGCCTCGTTCCCCGTGCCGTGTTCGTAGAAAATCCCGTAACCGCCGCGAATCGACATTTTCCCGTTGCCAAATGGGTCCCACGCGAAACCGATACGAGGCGCCGGATTCACGAGATGCCCCGACATGCAGCTAGCCGGCACCCTCGTCCCGTTCGGGTAACGGTCGACGCCGCAACGGACCAGTCCGTTTGTAAGGTGAGGATCGCCCAGCGGGACCGGGGCTCCTGTGGACGTAAACTCAAGATTGCCAAATTGTGGATTCACGTTCACCTGCGCTGCATAGGTCGCGTTGTACGCCGAGGCGACCCAGTTATACGAGTTGAGATTTTGTTCGCGGTACGTTCCAAACAAGCTGAACCGCAGCCCCAGATTTAGGGTCAAGTGTGATGTCACGTGCCAGTCGTCCTGCACGTAGGGCTCAACGATCTTGTAATTGCTGTGATACTTCAGTTGACCGCTGTCTTGCTGGAAGTTTTGGATCAGACCACCTACAAGGAAGTCCGCGAACGCGTTTCCGCTCGTATTGAAGCTTGCAAGATTGCTGAAATAAAGGATTCCCTGCACCTCCCCTGTTGTTGCGCCGACAGGCGGGTTGATCTCATTGCGCTGGGCGATGATCGCAAGTACTCCGAAATCCAGAGTGTGCTTCCCATGCTGCCAGGTGGCGTCGTCGCGCGGGCTGTAGGTCGGATTGGAATGCTTCCACGGCATATAACCGGGATCAACCGCAAATCCCTGCCCGCCATAGGCCTGATTGTTTCCGCCGATTACGATACCCGGCACTTTGTTTCCAAGCCCGTTATTGAAGATGTAGAGGTTGGAAAGACCCGCTGGGCGCGTCCATGTCGCGCCTGGACCATTGATATCCGTCAGCGTGATGTGATCCGTCGTGAACGCCATCGCCACATCGTTGAAGAAGTTAGACGAAATTGTTTGCGAAAAGTGCGCGATCAGACTGATCCCGGGTCCCACGAAATCGTTCTGGATTGTGGGGAAGTTCTCGATTGTGGGGAAGGCGTTGTGGATGTAGGCCCATTGCGGGGTCGGCACTGTTGTTTCCCACGCGTCGTGGATGTAGCGGAAGGTTCCCTTAAGTTTGGGAGAAAAGTTTTGATCGATGCGAAAGAGCTCCTGCCGCCAGGTGCTCAAGGGAGAAATTATCGCGTCGTTGCACGCTCCAATTGGTGAATTGCAACCCTTTGTCGAAGTCGGCGCCGGAATCACGCCTGTGCCAAGGAGAATCTGCGCCTGCTTGCCGATCGGAACGAGGTCATAGGGATACGACTGGTAAATGGGATAGCTGCCGCCATTGATGCCGGGCGCCACGTTGCCCGTCGCGAATTTGGCCGGGCAATCAGGCGCCGACGGAAAGCCTTTCACGGGAGCCCGGGCGAATTGGATGCTAAACGCGCCGTTGAGGGCTGGACACACGTCGCTGAAGTCTGCGAAGGGTCCCGGTGGCTGCAATCCAAATCCGACGGAATTCAGACAGGGCGCCTGCGGATTCGTGGCCTGCAGGCAGTTCCGCTCGGCATTTGAAGGCACGGCTTCGTTGAACTCGACCGGCTCTCGATCGTGACGGTATTCCTCCGACCAGAAAAAGAACGTCTTATCTTTGTTCTCATTGTAGTGCCCGGGAATGTAGACCGGCCCGCCGATGGTGCCGCCCGGATCGTACTTCTGGTACAACGGCGCATGAGGCGTCTGGTCGAAATAATTCCGGGAGTTGAAGATATTGTTTCGAGCGAAGAAATACGCGTCGCCGTGGAAGCTGCTCGTCCCGGACTTCGTGGTTGCCAGGATCGTGCCTGAAGCGCTTCGCCCGTACATCGCTCCGTAGTTCGACGTGAGCACCTGCATGTCGCCTAGGGCGTCCAGGCTGGGATAGACGATGAGCGCGCTGCTGCTTCCATTGATCGCGGCATTCAGCACGTCGCCGCCGTCGACGTCGAAAGTGTTGTATTCCGTCCGCCCGCCGTTCACGCTGTACTTGACGCTGCCCTTTACGCCCACCAGCGCCTCGTCCTGTCCGGTTTGATTGCTCACGCCCGGTGCCAGCGCGACTAACTGTGTGAAGTTGCGCCCATTCAGTCCGATCGAAACAACTTCCTCCTGCGTGACCGTCCCGGCAATCTGCGCGTTTTCCGTCTCGATTTGGGTCGTTGTCTGCCCTTGGACTACGGTGGAAGTGGTGACTGCAGCGAGGCCGAGCGCGGCCTCCACTCGGGCCGTTTGACCCGCAGCCACCACCACACTATTGGCTTGGAAATCCGTAAACCCGCGCACCGAGACGGTGACCGTGTAGCTCCCGGGTGCAAGGCCGCCAATCAAAAATTCTCCGCTTTGGCCGGTGGTGCCAGTTTGAATCGCGCCTGAGCCATTCGAGACGGTCACGTTGCCGCCGGGAATCACGGCCCCGGTGTTATCGGCGGCTACACCGGCAATCGAGCCTGTGTTGGGGTTTTGGGCCTCTACAACCGATGCAAGAACCAGAATGAGCGCGAACGCATACACCACCAGAGCCGATAACTTCACGCAAAATCCCCTTTTCTGGAAAATCGCGCAGGATCGTCGCAGTAGTCCCGTTACTGAATGATGAGTCAGACATTGGATTCACATCAATAATCCGTGAGCGGCTTGCGTCCCAGCAAACCAGCGGACAATCGCGTCCGATGGCATCGAGCGAGAATGGATTTCCGCGCCTGCCGTCGAATGGAATCGTGGTGCGCTAGGGCAATTTCGAATTGCTCTTTGAAAAAAATCGCCGAAATAAGAGGGGTTTTGCAATTTTCCTGCGGATTTATTGGCTTAGCGGTGTTTCTGTCAAATTTTCTGGAGATGACGGGTGCGGTTCACAATCAGGCCATTCATCGCGTCAGTTTCGGTGAATCACCGAGCGCGATTGTTAATGAGACTTTCGGATTTCGCGCCCGGAAGCATCGTTCGGAACGCGATTTTGCTTGAGCAATCTGCAATTTTCAGTCTGACGCTGACCTCGGCGATTCGTTAACAACAGTTTCATCTGAGTTTACCTCACGCTTTATTTCCCGGTAACAGGCTGCGGATACACTCCGGCGCGTCAGGTGGCCTGTGTATTGAATTCGTCCAACTATCAGCCGAGAGAGGCCACACCCAGAACGTGTTCAGTGCATCCGTACTTGGCTCCTAACCCGCATTACGAAACGTGTGGGTTGTGAGAAGTGCTAGGCCGGATCACGCATCTCAATCATTCACCCAATCGTGCAAAGCCGTGGTTCGGCATGCGCACCCAACCTTCTGAATTGAAACGGTTGTGTTGAGCACGCAAGACACTATTTTCCAATAGGAGAAAGAACGATGAAAAACTGGAAGTTTGCTGTAACGCCTCTGTGTCTGGCCGCAGCCATGCTGCTCGCCTCCACATGCTACGGCCAGAAAGTTTCGATCCTTGTCGGCTCCACGGGCGCGTTCAATTCGTTCGCCGTTGCAGGAGTTACGGCCGACCCGATCACTTCGGCGGCTGGCCCTTGCGTTGCCACCGACGGCGGTGGTGGGAACGGAAACTATCACCTCTGGACCGCGAAGAGCACTTCCGCGATTTCCGCCGCGGGCATTGATTCCAATCGAAATGCGGCGTTTCCACCTGAAACCGCAAACTTCTGGCTTGAGTGGGACAACTCGGCTGCCCCGACGGTCGTCTGCGGCTATCTGGCCGTCGACTCCGTAGTGGGCGAACGCTTGTTCTTCGGAACCTACAGCAACGGGAGCGGGAATTTCGGTCACGCCACTCTTGGATTCCCGGCTGGCCTTCCAGCCGTCCCAACGGCTACCACCTGCCTCGGCGGATCCAGCCAAGCGGGAGCCGGTGTTCTCGCGCCTTACTTGGTGGACGACGCCGCAGGATTGCCTTGCACCGTGTACACTGCGATCGTTGGTCAACAATTTACGGTCGCGGTTAGTGACATCCGGCCCGAAGACGCCGAATACGCCACGCAGCGTGCCGCCGCACCTTGTGCTGGCGGAAACTGCGCGACAGACAAGGTTAAGGCCGGATTGGGGTATGGCGGCGCCGCTCTTGGGCTGCCGGGAACTAAAATACAGAGCGCTTTCAGCAATTCCGGTGCACAGGTGATTGGCTACGCGATTTCCGGCAATGACCCGGAAACGGGCGTCGCCGTTCTCGGCGGCGGCGGCTTTACCGTCAACGACGTCGGGGCGTACCCGATGATGATCTTCGTTGGGTTGAATCGTCCCGCAGCAGGTTGCGCAACGGACTTCGCGGTCAATACACCCACGAACGTCCTGAGCCATACACTCGCGCTCCTCGAATCGGGTGGTCTTTCCCGAACGACCGACCTCATCGATGGCACCCCCACTCAATCCGCGGCTGACGGCGGTGCAGGACTGAACGGTTGCCCGATGACCATCCTTCATCGCGAACCGATGTCAGGAACTTTCAACACCTTTGAGTATCAGGTCCCTCATACCCAAGGCCTTGCTTTGAGCCAAGAAATCGGCGTCGATCCCAGCAACGCGGCACCGGATGTCTGCCCACCCCCGGCCGAGTGCGGAAACCCATTCTGGCACAACTTCGCTGACGGTTCGGTTCGGGCTCGCGTGCAGGGCACTGGCGAAATGGTCAAAGCGGCCGACGGCGATACATTGTCCCCGGCCGGAGGCAAAGCTCCGAACACCCTCGGCTACGCATTCTGGACGTTCTCGACGTATGCAGCGGCCTCAGCGCAAAACAACCTGCGGTATATCGCGTTGGATGGCGTCGATCCGATTCAGGCGAATTATTTCGCCCCGCAATCGGCCGGAGGCGCGAATCCCGTTCCCGTTGTCGGCCAGTTCCCGCCATGCCTCGCGACACCATGCCGCATGCCCTTCACCAACCTGAAGAATGGCGGGTACCGGAATTGGAACATCATCCGCCTAGTCCAAGCCACGAATCCGGCTCTCGACACTGCCGCCGGAGCACCAACAGCGGCTGACGTCACCTTGGCCGACACGATCCTTGCTTTCGGTCAGGATCAATCCGATCCGACCGTTGGCAACCTTACGGACTTCGTGCCCTTCAAGGACGCGAATGGTCACATCCTCAACGTTTTCCGCTCCCACTACAACATCAAGAACTACTACAACTACGGCAACCCCGTTGTGGGGAACATCACAGCGGGCGTGCTCCTGAACGGAACGAACCCCTTCCCATTCGCTGGTCAGCCGGCATATGCGGACAATGGCGGCGACATGAATGGGGCAATTTTCGACGATCAAGACGACATGGACCGCCTGAACGACTTCGGGGCAGCGGGCCTGATCACTGGGTATCTCCAGTAAAGCTAGGAGATGAGGTCTGAAGTGCAGTAGTCCATCTCACACGGGCTGGCAGGCGGCTGGTTTCAGCCGCCTGCCAGTTCTTCTTTTGCGAGGATGTGATTTCAATCGGAAGTCTTTTTGACAATCTGCTTAGAAGCAAACGCGAAAGGAAACCAAGATGCCAAGTAAGCGGGTGAGAAGGCTCGCCCAAGTTCTCATTTTCAGTCTCGCAGCCATCCTATCGGTTCTGTCGTTCAGACTTGCAGCGCAGCAATCATCAGCGCAGCTTCCCGCGGTGCCAGCAGTAGCGCAGGTGCCTCCGCCCTCGTCGGCGCAGTCCGGCGACCCGCTCGCATTTCGCGAGGACTGGAGTTCGCTTTCGATAGATAAGACCGACTTGCGCCCCATGACGCCGGTGCTCGGGAACGTAGTTGATCTTCCCCAAAACAACTTCATAAGCGAACGGTATCAGGTTCAATGGCGCCCCGAGGACCCAATGGATTTGTACGTCATTCGGCCGAGGAATGTTAAGAAGCCGCCGATCGTACTGTATCTCTATAGCTACCCGGACGACACGGAGCGCTTCACGAACCCAGGTTGGTGCACGCGCGTGACGGGCGGTGGCTATGCCGCGATCGGATTCGTCTCGGCGCTCACCGGACATCGGTTCCATGACCGCCCAATGAAGGAATGGTTCGTGAGCGAATTTCAGGAGTCGCTCGGCAAATCAGTCCACGACGTCCAGATGATCGTAAACTATCTCTCGACTCGGGATGACTTGGACATGGGGCATGTGGGGATGTTTGGAACAGGCTCGGGCGGAACGATCGCCATTCTAGCGGCCGCCGCCGACTCGCGGATCAAGGCGATCGACGTACTCGATCCCTGGGGTGATTGGCCCGATTGGCTTGCTAAATCCAGTCTGGTCCACGACGATGAGCGCGCCAATTTTTTGAAGCCGGAGTTCCTAGCAAGCGTGGCGGGACTTGACCCCGTGCAGTGGCTCCCCAAGCTCAAGTCGAAGCACATCCGCATTCAAGACAATGCGGACGACCCCACGGACCCTCAGGCTGTGCAGAAAGCGATTGAAACGGCAGCTCCCGAAAATGCGGAGATAAATCAGTTCGGGGATGGCGCAGCCTTGGTAAGGGCCATGGGGGGAGGATCACTCTTTGACTGGATCAAGGACCAGGTGAAGCCAGGCGCAGAGATGAAAATCGTCGCCGCGGACCAGCGAGTGCACGCCTATCCGGCCCAAGGAGGCTCGATTCACTAATCCATATTGTCGCGGCCGCTTTTGGAACAAGCTCGAAGAGCGGCGATCGTAGGATTTCATTCGAACGAAGAAGGCTAGCGTCGTCCAATCGGCCTCAGCCGACTTTTGGGCGGTTCGTCGAATGTTTGCCTATCATTATCACCCCGTTCACAATTTCTATTTAGAGTTTCATCCTCAACTTCCGCAATCTCCTGTAATCAAGCCCTGAGGAGAACTGCAAACTAATCGTGGGAGTAACGGATGAAGCGCTTTTCGAGCGCTGTTATGGCGTGCGCTATCGGCATCGCCCTTGCAGCTTGCGCGGGAACTCCTCCTGGCGGAGGCCCATTCCCTATCAAGGTCTCCATCCAGGGTGCCTTTCAGACCGCTCCGGTCGGCGGACCTCCCATTCCGATCGCTGCGACCCTGCAAAATGAAGTTCCCACCAGCGGGAGTGTTACATGGTCAATCACCGCAGCAGGTTCGGCGTGTTCTCCGGCTTGCGGAACGCTTACTGTGGGTGCTTTTCCGGGCTTAACCGCAACTTATAACCCGCCTGCGAACGATCCGTCCAGTGCTAACCTGAATCCGACCATCACTGCCACCTCGGTTTCGGCGCCGTCGAAGAGCGACAGTTTCTCATTCAAACTTCTGACAAAGGCTGTCTTCAGCTCCATATTTCTCTTGCGGGGGTTTGACGGGGTCGGCTCGCCAATGGCAATGGTGGGAAACGTGATCGCCGACGCGAACAACAATATTAGAGGCGGCGAATTGGACGTAAACGACGGCCATGAGATTGCATTTGTTTCCGGACCCCTGTCGGGAAGTTACGCCATCGATTCGGCCGCTAACGCAGTTGTGCGGGGCACAATTAACCTAACAAACGTGGCGCTGCCGGGCGGGGCGGCCAACCTCACCTTCAAATTCGTAACGTCTGCGGACCACACGAGTGGAAAAATCATCGAGGTCGATGGAAGCGGATACTTCAACGAGGGAACTATTCAGCTGCAGGATCCGGCCGCGCTAGGTCTGGGCGTCCCCGCTGGTCCCTTTGCCTTCGGCCTTGATTCGGATGATCCGCTGGGTAGCCGGGTAGTTGAAGCAGGCCAGTTTGGATTGTCTGCGGGCGGCGTCGTCACGTCTGGTGTTGCCGATCAATCCGAGGCAGGTGGTTCGAACCCAACATATACAGCCCAACCCATATCAGGATCGGCTACGACGCCTGACTCGCTCGGACGAGGGAAGTTGACGTTGAACATCGATGGCAACTCCACGCTTTATGCCTATTACATTGTGGATTCCAGTCAGATCAATCTGATCGAAATCGAAAATGGGTCTTCCACAGTACAGGCGGGAGTTGGGCGCGCTCAGAGCTCGATGAACGCGAGCAGCGTGAACATGACGAGCGTCCTGCAGTTGACGGGCATGAACCACGTGTCTGGGACAAACGATGTCGCGCCAGACGCCGTGATCGGTCTGGCAACTATTAAGGGCAACAGCTCCCTCAATGTGCTATTCGACTCGAACAACGTGGGCACGGTGTTGAACAAGGTCAGCGTTAACGGTTCCGTGGCTTCCTTTGATCCGGGGACCGGGCGTGGAGTGCTCTCTGTGACCGGAGGCTTCACCAGTGGTTTTGTGAATTCGGCGGTTTTTTATCTGTACGATTCGGGCGATGGATTTTTGATCGATACGGACACTACAACCCCCGGAGGCGCTACGAACTACGCGCTTTCAGGGACTCTTACGGCCCAGGTTGGATCGCCTTTCTCCAATGCGGTATTGTCAGGCAACGCCATCCTCGGAGTGGGCGGCTCGCCAACCCGTGACGTACCCAATGCGGTTGCCGGAATAAATTTCGAGAGCGCCGCCGGCACGTTTGCGGGAACAGGCTCTTTGACGTCTTTCTTCAAGTTGGGCGGGCCTTTTGTGGATTCATCCTTTATTAACGCCACGTATCAGATCGTCGACGCCACAAACGGCTACGGCACGGCGATGGTCCCGGCACCTTTGTTCGATAACTTCACTTCGAACCTGATGTATCCCGCTTCGTTCTATGTCATTAACAGCAACCAAGCAGTCATGATCGGAACGCACGCCGGCTCTTACTCGGGTGTCGTCTCCTTTGTACCTTTCTAGCGTTTATGGCGTATCTTGGTTTCGCCGGAGACGCAGAGCGAACGAATGTTCCGCGCGTATCGAAAGCGAAGGCGAAACTCGGCGCTGTTCGTTCACCGGCCCTGCCTCAGGGATCAAAGCTGAACATCGCATCATTCATTTTCCATGCAGCCGCGGTTCGGAGTTCCTGATTCTCGGAATGAATCAGTTCAGTCCTGACTCGCGAGACGCAAAGAAAACCAAGCCTTCGCAGGCGTGCCACCAGTTCGCTGGCAGCAGCTTCATTTCCATAAACCGCCCACCGGACGCCTAGGGCGTTTTGATCCCGTGCCATTCGAACCATCGTTTTCACAAAGGGAGCGACGGAATCTGCGGAAGTGAAATTCCATTGGCACACGCGAAGGTATCGATTCTCGCTTCCTCTTTTGACGATGGCGTAATTAAGCGGGAGACTTTCGATCGCCAAACGTTCGTATTGACCCTCCAAATACCGCCAGCGCAGGGAGTCCTCATCTTCGAAGAAAGATAGCAACTCAGGAAACTCTTCTACGGCACCCGAGGCAATAGGGATTGACCGGACTCGATTTCCGTCGCCCGAGGCAGTGGGAATCGCTCGCCAGAGAGTAGTCTGGAGCGCTCCCACAAGAGAGAGCGCCATGCGCTGCCATTTATTCAAATTGGGGGTGCTTCGGGCGGACGCCCACGGCTTCAAAATCAGAAGGCCCTCCCGGAGCGGGAAATCGACCGGATAGCATTGCACTCTCGGACCCAGTTTGTGGAGCGCTGGCGTGGTTGAAATCAGGAAGGGCCCCCATCCCAGGTTTGCACAATGCCGAAACAGTTGATCAACGAGGATTAGGAATTTGGGGCGGGCCGATCTCTCAAAGCCCTGAATCTTGACGCTCCGGAATTCCTCGCGAATGAATGAATACTCGGACTTGGCCGGAGTAATCGAGGTTCCTCGATAAATCGTCCGCAGTGGAATCAACGAAGTGTGACCAACGATTTCCGCATCCTCGGTCTCCAGCAGGGCATGCCAGGCTGGTCCGACGGGTCCGTCTTGTACCCAGCGCAGGAATTCACTCATTGGGATTTCGGATGCGGTCAGGCGATTGTACTGGCTCAGAATCGACCGATTCTGGTCGTCGCTAAGTGGGCTTCGCAGGATTCGAAGATTAACCATCGATCTCAATCTCGGCAGCGGACAACGACTGATGCGCCTTCGTTTAACCTCAGGCAGGCGATGAAGAGCGATTCCGGACAGGAGTTTCCAAGTTCGATCTGACCGGAGCCGAGGCACACAGCTGACTTGCCGTCTCAACCCACATAGGTTGGCCGCAGACTATTGCAGATACCGTATTCTTGTTAGTGATGTATGACGCGCTCGTGAATACTAACCTCCCTTCATTAGCGCTACGAGGCTGGTCGGAAACTCCTGGATCATCGACTTGCTCAACGGAATGGCCGGAAAGCATTACGATTTATGGACAGTCCGTGCTGATAGGCCAGGGCGAGAAGCGGAAAAGCTCTATAGCGAGTTGCTGTGGATCAAACAATCAGGCCCCCGTAATACTCCAAGAGGACTGCGGGATGTACTTCGAGAAAAAGCTCCGAAGATTGACACACACTTAAAGCTCCTTTCATTTTTCTTTGCCTGATTTCAGGTACAAAGTGCAAGTCGCGGTAGCCCGAACCGTTTTGTCGCAAAACGCTGGACCAAGTCACGCCCATTCTCCGACAACCATCAACCAGCAGGAAAAAGGAGCCCAGCATGAAGATGCGACAGATGGTTTGCGTTTTGCTCTTTCTGTTCTTTGTGGTGACTTGCCCCGCGATTTTTGCGACCACGGGCTTGAATCCCGTGCCACTCATCAACCAGCCACTCATACCGACGGCTGCGGTGCCTGGAGGGGCGGCGTTTACACTCACCGTGAACGGAACGGGGTTTGTTTCTGGATCGATGGTTCAATGGAACGGAAGTTCGCGGGCTACGACGTTCGTGAGCAGCTCGCAACTAACCGCTGCCATTCTGGCCTCGGATCTCACCGCTGCAACGACTGCCACCGTCACGGTGCTCAATCCCGCACCGGGTGGCGGGACATCCAATCCAGTTTACTTTCAGATCGTAAACGCAACCTCCTCTGTGGCCTATAGTGTGTCTAGCGTCGCTGTCGGAGTTACCGTGCCAAACCCCAGCCGCGAAGTCGTGGTCGGGGACTTCAACGGTGACGGAAAGCTCGACTTCGCCACTCAGAACGCGGACAACACGATCTCTGTAGTGCTGGGAAATGGTGATGGCACCTTTCAGCTCCCAGTGCTCTATCAAGCCGGGCCCACGGGAACGACCCTCCTGGGCCTGACGGTCGGCGATTTCAACGGTGACGGAATCCTTGATATTGCCGCCTCTTTCTCAGGAACGGGTTCAGGTGTAGGCGTTCTGCTTGGAAATGGAAACGGTACTTTTCAACCGGCTGTTACAACGTCGGCGACCAATAGCATCCTGGGAGTTCTCGTCGCGGCGGACTTGAATGGAGATGGGAAGCTCGACTTAGTCACGAATTGCGATGCGACGGTCTGCGTCCTGCTCGGGAACGGTGATGGCACGTTTGGGGTGACCAATCTAGGAACTGCATTCACTGAGATGGTTCAGTCGATCGCAGTGGGCGATTTCAACCGCGACGGCAACCTGGATCTGGCTGTAACATCAACCCAATCAGGCACTCCCTATCTCGCCATCCTCCTCGGCAATGGTGACGGAACTTTCGGTGCTCCAACGGCTGTAGACACAGCTTTGGTAAACAATGCTTCGACGAGTTCCGTCGTGGTTGCCGACTTCAACCAAGACGGTATCCTCGACGTTGCGTACTACTATTCAGCCTGCGGGGAACCATGCACCGGCTACATTGATGTCTTGGACGGCGTCGGAGACGGCACGTTCCAGCCTCCTCTGACCGTGTCGGGGTTGCCAGGGGTTGCGGGAGCCAGCCCCGTAGTCGGAGACCTCAACGGGGATGGGATTCTCGATCTCGCCATCGCCAACGCCGTTCTTCTCGGCAGAGGTGACGGTACCTTCGCTTTCAATCCTGTTTCGCTCGGGCAGAATGCCACGGTTGCCGGAGACTTCAACGGAGATGGAAAGCTGGACTTAGCATCTCCAAACGGAACGGGTGTGTACGTTCAGCTCGAACTGCCGGGCGATTTCACCGGATATCCGTCGCCATGGTCGCGGACAGTCGTCGCAGGAGCGAATGCCGGATACACACTTGTGATCGAACCCCTGAACGGCTATCTCGGAAACGTGACCATCGCAACGGGCGTGCTTCCTACTGGTGTTACGGCTGTTTTCCAGCCGAACAATACGATTGCGAACAGCAACGGCTCGGTGTCTCTGACACTTGTCACTGACCCTACAACTTTGCCTGGCACATATACGATCACGCTTACCGCGACAAGCGGTAACCTTACGCATAGCGCTCCGATCACGCTCGTCGTCAATGCCCAAGCTGGCGACTTTACAGGTAGTATAGTTCCCGGCTCCCAAACAATCGGCGGCGGTGAAGTTGCGAGCTACTCGATCCAAGTTATCCCAATCAATAACTTTGTCGGGGATGTCACGCTCAGCGTGAGCGGAGTGCCGCCCATGGCCAGCGCCAGCTTTACGCCGCCGGTGGTAACAGGCGGTTCAGGTTCGACCCTACTGACGATTACCACTGCTGCTACCACGCCGATCGGAAAGTACGTCCTCACTCTGACGGGGACCAGTGGCAGTCTCACTCACAGCGCCAACGTCATTTTCAACGTGAGTTCGAACGCAGATTTCACGGGGAAAATAACGCCAACAACGGCCGCTGTCGTCCCGGGTGCGCGCGCCTCGTTCACAGCCTCGGTTATACCCCTCAACGGTTTCACCGGTAATGTGACCGTGAGTGTATCGGGGCTGCCATCGGGCGCCAGTGCGCGAGTAACCCCCTCAGTCGTGATGGGTGGGTCAGGGTCCGCCTCGCTACTGATTTCGACCACAGCTAGCAC
>Ga0316363_10000269_pt1 | contig 79671 bp, 48 predicted proteins | sample Sb_taG_3_FD_200459 | JGI IMG/M metagenome (GOLD analysis project Ga0316363, IMG submission 200459) | Peat soil microbial communities from Weissenstadt, Germany - Sb_50d_a_PC metaG (v2) (version 2) | ecosystem: Environmental > Terrestrial > Soil > Wetlands > Peat | place: Germany: Weissenstadt...
GTGAGACCGGCAACGTAAACATGCGCCCGTGGCTCAATCTGCACCTGCCATCCTCCAGGGATACCGTCCCCACCGGCTATGGGTACGTGCTCCCTGATCAGAACGGCTGGAGCCGCTATCTCCATTTTCAGGCGGCATGGCTTGTGGTCGGGACGGGTTTGCTTTACGTGCTGTTTGGCTTCTTCGCAGGGCATTTCCGGCGCAATCTGTTACCCGCGGCTTCTGACCTTTCCTTCAGGGAGCTTGGCGGTTCGCTGGCTCGACATTTGCGCTTTGAGCGGCCGGGCAAGGAAGAAGCGTGGTCGTATAACGCGCTGCAGCGCCTCACCTATCTGCTCGTGATCTTCGTGTTGTTCCCGTTGATGATCTGGACGGGGCTGGCCATGTCGTTCGGATTCACCTCGGAATTCCCTCTGGCCGTTCGGCTCCTGGGAGGCCAGCAGACGGCGCGCAGCCTGCACTTCCTGTTGACGATATTCCTTGTGCTGTTCGTGTTGATTCACGTGCTGATGGTGTTTGTTGCGGGATTTCGAAATCGCATGCGCGCCATGATCACCGGCCGCGCTACCCCACCAACGGAGTGAAGTTATGAGCAACATCTCTCGACGCAAATTCATCGCCACGGGGCTGGCTGTGGCGGCCGGTGCATCTGGCATTGCCGTCGCTGCCAAAGTCGCGCAGCATCATGGGCTCATCCCGCCGGACGCGGGAGGATTTTACGGCCCGGGAGAAACGCTGACCTACGCGGCGCAGCGACTTTTGACCCGCCATTCCATGGCCCGTGAATTTTCCCGCAGCGAGATTTCGAAGAATCCGTTCGCCAATGAAGTCGATCCGTTGGGCGATGAATTCAAACGACTTCAGGCAGCCAGTTTCGTGGACTGGCGGGTGACTGTGGACGGGATGGCGGCGCGGCCGGCCTCGTTCTCGCTGGCAGAGATCAGGAGTTTCCCCACCAGTACGCAGATCACCATGAACGGCTGTGAAGAAGGATGGACTTACATCGCCGAATGGACCGGGGTGCCGCTCTCTTACATCCTGGACCGGGTTGGCGCGCTGCCCCAGGTGCGTTACGTTGTATACCGCTCGATCCAACCTGACTGGTGGGAGAGCATTGACATGGCGGACGCGTTGCACCCGCAAACGCTTCTCGCCCACCGCATGAACGGAAACGAACTTCCCGTGCCGTTCGGAGGCCCCGTCCGCCTGCGAGTCCCGCGGCAGCTCGGTTATAAGAGCGTGAAATACCTCAATCGCTTGACTTTGACGGACAACCTCAAACCGTTCGGCAAGGGTCTGGGCGGTGCTAACTCTGATGGTGGCTACGCGTGGTATGCGGGCATCTGAATGGCATCGCATCGAGATGGTCATGGCCAACCCAGACGATTCCCTCCGCGGAGTTCGCCGAGAAACTCAAATTGAGCCACTACCGAATTTTCACCCGCAGCCGTGTTGAGCGCGCGCCATCCGTGTACTGATGTCGTTCAAGGCAAAGGGGGATCTGGCCCGCCGCGCCCACTCGGAAACCACCGTATAATCGAACGAGCCATGAATCAGGTCGTAAAGGCCGCGTGTCCGCACGACTGCCCCGATGCTTGCGGGGTGCTGATCACCGTCGAGGACGGGCGCGCGACGAAGATTCAGGGCGATCCGGCGCATCCGGTCACCCGCGGGTTCTTGTGCGCCAAGGTGGCGAAGTATCTGGACCGGGTGTATTCGCCGGACAGAGTGCTGTATCCCATGCGGAGAGTTGCGCCCAAGGGGCCCGCGGCTGGGCAGCGGAGCTTCGCTCCCGGACAGCCGGGGGCGGCTGTCCCTACATGTGCTGATCAGGTTTGGCAACGCATTTCCTGGGATGAAGCACTGGATGAGATCGCATCGCGATTTCGCTCGATCACGTCTGAGTTCGGCAGCGAGGCCATCCTGCCGTATTCCTATGGCGGGACTATAGCAACGCTGAACGGCGCTTCCATGGACCGCAGGTTTTTCCATCGCCTGGGGGCTTCGCAACTGGATCGCACCATCTGCTCGGCAGCCGGAGAAGCCGGGCTGAAGTCGGTTCTGGGCGTGAAACTCGGCACCGAGCCCGAACAGTTCAGCCATTCGAAATACATCATCGCCTGGGCATCGAACATTCACGGCAACAACGTGCACCTGTGGCCGTTCATCACAGAAGCGCGGCGCAAGGGAGCGAAGCTGGTGGTGATTGATCCCTACCGCACGCGCACGGCCCAGTGCGCCGACTGGTACCTGCCCATCCATCCCGGCACCGACGCGGCTCTGGCGCTTGGCATGATGCACGTCATCATCGGCGAGGATCTGCACGACGCCGATTACGTGGCCAAGTACACGCTGGGTTTTGAGCAACTGCGCGAGAAAGTGAAAGCCTATCCGCCCGAGCGCGTGGCCCAGTGGACGGGCATTTCCGCTGCAGACATTCGCAAGCTGGCGCGCGAGTATGCCACCACGCATCCGGCGGTGATTCGCCTGAATTACGGCGTGCAGCGCTCCGAGCGCGGCGGGATGGCCACCCGCGCCGTCGTCATGCTGCCCTGCATTACCGGATCGTGGAAGGAAGTGGGCGGCGGGCTGCAGATGTCGTTGAGCGGAGCGGTTGATCTGAACAGTGAAGCCCTGAAGCGCGAAGATTTGATGAAGACCGCGCTGGGCCGCGAGGCGCGCACCCTCAACATGGTCAAACTCGGCCGGATTCTGAACACGCTGAACGATCCTCCCGTAAAGGCCATGTTCGTGTACAACTCGAATCCCGCGGCGGTTTGCCCGGAGCACAACGAGGTTGTCCGCGGACTGCTGCGGCCGGATCTTTTCACCGTGGTCCACGAGCAGTTCTTCACCGACACCACCGACTACGCGGATATCGTGTTGCCGGCAACCACCTTCTTCGAGCAGAAAGACCTGCAAAAGGCCTACGGGCACTACTACGTGCAGGTGTCGAACCAGGCGATTGCGCCGCTGGGCGAGTGCCTGCCGAATGTTGAAGTCTTTCGTGCCCTGGCCGAGCGCATGGGGTTCGAAGAAGCCTGTTTCCGCGAGAGCGTGGACGAAATGATTGACCTGGCGCTCGATTCGAAGGATCCGTGGCTGGAAGGAATCGATCGTGAGCGCCTGGAGCAGGGACAAGTGCGGCTGAACTTCAGGGGCCAGGGGTCAGGGGCCAGGGGACAGGCGGTGGAAGCAGACGCGCGCGAAGCCTGCCCTGAGCCTGCCCAAAGGGGCGCCCGCGCCACACGGCCATTTCTTCCTTTTGCCGAGGGTAACTTCCGCACGGCGTCGGGCAAGGCTGAACTTTATAGCGAGGCGCTCAAAGCGCTGGGACTCGATCCTGTGGCCGACTTCAGTCCGCCGGCGGAGTCGCGCCACGGAACGAAGCAGCACGGAACCAACGGGAACGCGTTGCCGCTCGAGTTGCTGGCCCGCAAGGCCGACAACTTTCTGAATTCGACGTTCTCCAACCTGCCCTCGGTGCAGCAGTTGGAGGAAACCGGCCTGCTGGAGATTTGCGCCGACGACGCGCGGGCCCGCGGCATCGCAGACGGCGACCAGGTCCGCGTCTTCAACCGGCGTGGCGAAATGACGCTGAGGGCGCGCGTGGACGGCAAGGTTCAGTCCGGGGTGGTTTCCGCCCGGCTCAACTGGGCCAGGATGGCCCCCGGTTTCCAGAGCATCAATGCCCTGACCTCAGAAAAACTTACCGACATGGGCAACTCGGCCACGTTTTATTCCGTCTTGGTGGAGGTAGAGTTGGCCAAGCCAAAGGTCAGTACATAAAACACCAGTTCGAGTGGTCAGTGGCGGGTAACGACCCTGTGCTCGGGCATCGAAACTTGACCCTTGACCAGATGCTAGTCACCAGAAAAGCGACCGCAGGATTCGATACTGAGAGTCGCAGCTTTGGACGCTTTTCGTCAGACTACCGTATAATGGCAGTTTTCCCAGATCCCAGAGGCTGAGGTCGCAGCGATTCCTTTTCGCTTTCATTCGGAGAATCTTGTTGTGCCCAAGCGGGCGTGCCCGGCAGATGCCGGGCCGGCCCCATCTTCTTTATTTCATGGGGCTTGGCCACGGCGCGGGAGGGCGGCGTGGGGCTTCCGGTGGATGCCGGTCCTGCTGCTGCTCCTGGCGGCGTGCAGCCTGAGTTGGGCGCAGACCGACGTCATTTCCGAGATTAACGTCACCGGAAACCGGCGCATTCCCGCCGACAACGTCCGCGCCCACATCTTCACCAAGGCCGGCGATATTTACGACGCGGCCTCGCTGGAACGCGACTTCAGCTCGGTCTGGAACATGGGCTACTTCGAGGATCTCCGGATCAGCCGCGAGCAAACGCCCAAGGGCTGGCGCGTGATTTTCCAGGTGAAGGAAAAGCCCACCATCCGCGAGATCAACTACGTCGGCCTTAGTTCCGTTTCCACCAGCGACGTACTCGACCGCTTCAAGCAGGAAAAAGTCGGCCTGGTGGTGGAGAGCCAGTACGATCCCACCCGCATCAAGAAAGCGGAGAACGCCATCAAGGGCCTGCTGGCCGAGCACGGCCGCCAGTTTGCCACCATGCGCTCGGAAGTGCGGCTGATTCCGCCCGCGGCCGTCGGCATCACATTTGTGGTGAAAGAGGGACCGAAGGTCAAGGTCGGCAAGATCAGGTTCACGGGCAACAAGAACATCAAGACGCGCATTCTGCGTGCGGCCATGAAGAACCTGAAGCCCATCGGAGTGCCGCACTCCATCTTCCTGGAAAACATCTTTGCCAAGACCTACGATGCCACCAAACTGGAAGAAGACACCGAGCGAGTGCGGGCGGAGTATCAGAACCGCGGCTATTTCAAGGTGGTGGTGAGCGATCCCAAGACCGAAATCCACGACACCGGGCACAAGGGAGCCCACATTCCGCTGCTGCAGGGGGGGGCGGGCAAGGCCGTGGACATCACCATGCCCATTGACGAGGGCGACAAATACCGGCTGGGCAAGATCACCTTCAAGAACAACAAGGCGATCACCAACGTGGCGGCCCTGCGCAATCTGATTCCGCTTAAGGATGGAGACATCTTCAGCCGCGAAAAGATCGCCAAGGGCCTGGAGAATCTCCGCAAGGCCTACGGCCAGATCGGCTACATCAACTACACGGGCATCCCCAACACCACATTTGACGACGAAAAGAAACTGGCTACCCTGGAAATAGACGTGGATGAAGGCAAGCAATTCTACGTGCGCCGCATCGAGTTCACGGGCAACACCACCACCCGCGATAAGGTCATCCGCCGCGAACTGGCGCTGGAAGAAGGCGGCGTCTACAACTCCCAACTGTGGGAACTGAGCCTGCTGCGCCTCAATCAGCTCTCCTATTTCGATCAGCTCAAGCCCGACGATCCCAACGTTACCGACAAGAAACTAGACGAAAAAAACGGGCAGGTGGACCTGACGTTGAAGGTCAAGGAGAAAGGCAAGAACAGCATTGGGCTCAACGGCGGCGTCAGCGGGTTGGAAGGGGCGTTCATCGGAGTGAACTACTCCACCAACAACTTCCTGGGCCGGGGCGAGACCCTGCAGGTCCAGATCAGCGTAGGCAACCTGGCGCGCAGCGTGCTGTTTGGCTACACCCAGCCCTACATGTTCGATCGCCCGCTGCAATTCGGCTTCAACGTGTTCGGCAACAAGATCAACTTTAACCAGGCCCGCCAGCTTTCCCTTTTCAGCGGGCAGAATGCGGGCAACCTGCCCAGCGCCGTGCTGCAGAATCTGCAGAACTACTCGCAGTCGAGCGTGGGCTTCTCATCCTCGTTGAGCTATCCCCTGCACCGCTCCTTCAAACGGCTGGGAATTACCTACTCGCTGGACCGCTCGACGCTGCTGCCCCTGAGCAACGCCTCCAAGAACCTTTTCGACTTTATTGCCTTCCGGGGGATTTCGGGTCCGAACGCGGTGAATGGAATTATCACCAGCAAGATTTTCCCCAATTTCTCGTTCAACACGCTGGACAGCGGAATCTCGCCGCACCACGGTCACCAGATGAGCCTGGGCGCGGAGTTCGCCGGGATCGGCGGCACGGTCCGCTCCATCCGCCCCATCATTCAGTACAAGCAGTTTTTCCCGGTGCAGAAACGGCGCAACGCGGTTGGGTTCAACGTGCAGGGCTCGTACATCAGCGGCTGGGGCGGCCTGGTGGCCCCGCCGTTCCAGCGCTTCTTCATGGGCGGTGAGTATGACATTCGCGGCTTCGACATTCGCTCGGTATCGCCCATCGCCTTCCTGCCCAGCGCCGGTTCGATCATCCTGAGAAACAAAGACGGAACCCCGGTCCCCGTCAATGCTGCGCGCCCCTGCAACACGGCGCTGCCTTCGCCGCAATCCAACTGCACCACCGTGCCCATTCCGGTGGACCAGATCGTGTTTCCGGGCGGCGACCTGAGCCTGTTCACCAACCTGGAATACCGCATCACCATCGCCGGACCGGTGGCCATCGTTCCCTTTGTGGATACCGGCATCGATCCGATTATCCGCCGTTCGCAGCTGCAGATTGCGACCGAACAGTATACCGGCGTGATCAGCACCTACTTCGGGTGTCCGGCCCCCGATCCCACGCAGCCCAACGGCTGCCAGCAGGGCAGCCGGCTGAACCCGCCGCCGGCGCAGCAGTTGCAGGTGCTGAACTCGACCAACTGGCGGCCGCGCATGTCCACGGGCCTGGAGCTGCAGATGTTCCTGCCGGTGGTGAACGCGCCCTTCCGCATCTACTGGGCCTACAATCCGGTGCGGCTGGATAATCAGGCTACGCCGCCGATTCCGGTCACACGCAGCATGTTCCCAATTGGCGAGGCTGGCAATTACACCTTCGCCCAGGCCGTGCAGACGTATTCCCCGAGTTTTCTGTTGCGGGAGCCGCGGAAAACCTTCCGCTTCACGGTGGCGACCACATTCTGACGTTTGACGGCGTCTGCGGGAGGTCTCTATACTATGTGTGATCCACGCCATATAGGGAGCTGTGCGGTAGTGGACGACGCGCCCGCAATGCAGGCGCGTGGACGCTGGCAATCCAGTCCGCCCTTTCCGACGACGGCCGTAGCCCCGGCGAAGACCTCCGGCAGTGCGGCCCAGCGTCAGCGAAGATCTGAGAGTGATTGCGTAGTTCATTCCCGGAGCCATGTTTCCCGGAACCATGTTCCAAGGAGTTCAAATCAATCCATGACAAGCAAGTTTCTGCGAAGTTTCCTGGCCGTAGCGGTAGTTCTGGCGATTTCCGCCGTGGCCCAAACCAGTGGCGCCACACCGTCCAGTTCCACCGCCGCGCCCGCCAATCCGGCGCCCGCGGCAGCTGCCACCGCGACCCCTGGTACCAAGGTGGGAGCCATCAACATTGAAGGGGCCCTGTTCGGCAGCAATGAAGGCCGTCGCGACATGGAAGCGCTCAGCAAGAAGTTCGAACCCAAACAGACCGAACTGAAAAACCAGAACGACGAACTCGATGCCCTCAAGAAACAGCTGACGACCCAGCAGGACAAGCTGAACGAGGACGCTCTGAACACCCTCAAGAAGCAGATCGAAAGCAAGCAGAAGACGTTCGATCGCTCCGTGCAGGATGCTCAGGAAGAATTAGGGAACCAGCAGCAGGAGATTGCCGGCCGCATTCTGCAGAAGATGGCTCCCATGATCGTCAAGTACGCCCAGGACAACGGCTTCGGCATGATCATAGACACTTCCAAGCCCTGGCCTCAGGGTCCGGTCCTGATCGCGAGTGAAGGATTGGACATCACCAAAGCGGTGGTGGACGCCTACAACGCCCAGTCGGGCGTGCCTGCACCAGCCGCGGGTGGCGCGGCCAAGCCGGCAGTTCCCAAGCCTGCCACCGGAACCGGTGCGGCTCCCAAGCCCGCGGCTCCCAAGCCAACCGAACCGCCGAAGTAAGCACGCACCGACACCTCTGGTGTCCGAAAAGTTCCCACAGGCCGCGTGAAAACGCGGCCTTTTTTCTTTGTGCTGGCGCCGCCCACGCGCGCTTCCCCGGTGTCCATACCAGCAAACAGAATTCGCCGGAGGACGCCATGGTTGCCGAAAGCCCGTTTCCCGAGGATCTATTTGCTGACAGTCTGCTGGATACTTCCTGGGCGGCGCGCGCCCGCCGCGGCTGGACCACACTCACCTCGTTCGGAGTGCAGGTGCTGGCGATTGGGTTGCTGCTTCTGTTGCCGTTGTGGAAGACCGTTGGATTGCCGACGTCCCGCACCGTTTCCACGCCTGTGATTCTAGGACATCACTCGCCAGAGCCGGCGCACGGTTCGCAGCCGGCGCATGCCTCGGCGACACCGAGCACCACGGTCGCGCGGTTCGTGGCTCCCGGCCACATACCTACGCATGTCGTGACTGGTCCCGATGATGCTTCGAGCGCGCCCCCCAGCGAGATCAGCGTTCTCGACCGAATCGGCGACGGTGTTGGGAACGGCCCTCCCCTGGCAGTATCTTCTGGGAACTACCCCGTCGTTTTGCCGCCCGCGCCCGTGCCTTCCGTACGCCAGTTCCGCAAGTCCGAGATGCTGGAAGGCAGCCTGATTCGCCGCGTGCAGCCCGTGTATCCCTATCCCGCGAAAGCCGCGCACGTTCAAGGGATGGTGGTCCTGGCGGCGACGATCAGCAAGGCTGGTGCGATCGAAAATCTGCAAGTGAGGTCGGGGCATCCCCTGCTGGTGGGGGCGGCCATCGAGGCAGTCAAGCAGTGGCGCTATCGCCCTTACATTCTCAATGGCGAGGTGATCGAGGTGGAGACTGAGATCCGGGTGAACTTCACTCTGGCGGAAAACTGATGGCCAATTGAGCCTCATCGTGGATTCTCTTCTCTACGGCTTGTCATCCTGAGCGAAGCGAAGGACCTATGCACTCCCCGGCCAGTTGCACAGATCCTTCGGCCCGCAAGGAACACGGGCCTCAGGATGACAGCGCCCGAGATTTGTGAGCATTAACGGGAGTAGCCCCGGCGTAACCCCAGCGCCACGGCTGCGCCCGTTATAATCGCGGCAGTGGCAACCACAGCAGAAATCCTGAGCCGTGTGGCGACGCGTCCCACCTGGGCCGAAGTTTCTCTCCCCACGCTGCGGCAAAATTTCCGCACCGTGCAGAAGTATGTCGGGGCCAAGGTCACCGTGTGCGCGGTGGTGAAGGCCGACGCTTACGGCCACGGCGCGGTCGAGTGCTCGCGCGCGCTCGAAGCCGAAGGCGCGCACTGGCTGGGCGTCACGTCGCTCGACGAAGCCATTCCGCTGCGCGAAGCCGGCATTCGCTCGAACATTCTGCTGATGACTGGATTCTGGCGCGGCGAAGAGAGCGAGATTGTCCGCCTCAACCTGACGCCTACGGTCTGGGAACCGTGGCAGATCGAGTCGCTGGAAACCGCGGCCGCCGCGCTGGGCGTGGCGCGGCATCCAGCGCACTTGAAAGTGGATACGGGCATGGGCCGGCTGGGCGTTGCCGTAGATCAGCTTGGGGCAGTGCTGGCGGCGCTGAAGTCGGCCAAACATCTCGCGCTGGAGGGTCTTTCCACGCACCTGGCGTCTTCGGAAATCATGGACGCGCCTTCGGTGGCCGAGCAGCAGCGCGCCTTCGAGGAAGCCCGCCGCATGGTGCGCGAAGCCGGCATGGAGCCCACGTTTGTGCACATGGCCAACACCAGCGCGGTGATTTCACGGCGCGATACCTGGACCAACGAAGGCAAGAACAGCATGGTGCGTCCTGGCGTCGCGCTCTACGGATACTACCTGCCGTTTCAGCGCGCCGGACGCGAAGTCAGCGGCGGCACGCTGCGTTTGCCGGTCCAGCCGGTTCTCACCTGGAAGACGCGCATTCTGTCTTTGCGCGACTTTGGAGCGAATCATCCGCTCGGCTACGGTGGAACTTATGTGACCAGGGGCCCGGCGCACGTGGCCGTGCTGCCGGTCGGCTATGCCGACGGATACAACCGCCAGCTCTCCAATCGCGGCCGCGTGATCGTGCGCGAGCACTATGCGCCCATCCTGGGCAGCATTTCGATGGACCTGACGTTAGTGGATGTGACAGGAATTCCCGGGATCGCCGTGGGAGATGAAGTCATCCTGCTCGGTACCAGCGACGGACTGAGCGTAGACGCGCTCGATCACGCCCGACTGGCCAACAGCACTCCGTACGAAATCCTCTGCAACATTTCGAAGCGCGTGCCACGAAGGTATGTGAGCTAGCGGCGACCGGACATCGGCGTCACGACACGCGGACTGGGTTAGAATTGCAATCGGACAATCGGATGAATGTCACTGGAGGCAAGCCTGTTTCGACAGGCGTTGGATTTTGATTCATCGGATTTGCGGTCTTGTGTGCAGGGCCGCTTTTGCCCGGCGCGAGAGTGTCCGGGCTCCGTTCTTGTACGTGGGTGTCTTCGGGGGATTGTTGAGCGTCATTCCCGGCGTTTTGGGTATTGCGATAATCCGCGAGAATCCACGCAATCGAAACCGTTCTCGCACGAAGCACACCCGCTAGTCGCTGCAATCTTAGAAGAAGCCCTCTGTCGGTCGTGCGTCCTGACTTCACTCCTCCGCGTCCGCAGGACGCCTGACAATAGCCCGGCGTTTCAACGCCGGGTAGGCTGGCGCTATCCTGCACCGCATCCCGCAGGGATGCCTGAACCCATCCCCAGACGTATTTCGGATCAAATTCCACGCCGTTCTTCCGGGCCACACCGCCTATGAATGCCCAAAGATCGGGTTGAACCTCCTCGGGAATCAGATTGCGCCGACCCTTCGTCGAAAAAACGCAATGAATGAGTTCGGAAACGTAGGTGTGCGGCATGCAGACCTCCGAGAAGATTTCAGCCGTCCCTGCGGGACGGGATTCAGACTTGTACAGCCTACCCGGCGTTGAAAGGCCGGGCTACTGTCAAGCGTCCTTCGGACGCCTTTCCTTTCCCAAAATGGTTTGCGTGTGCCGACAACCACTCACCGCACAAATGCCAACTGCTAACTGCCAAATGCGACCGTTGACTGCTCGACCTCGGAACCCACGCCTCCTGCTTGTTACACTAAGAGATTGACCATGCCTTCCCGCTACGCGCAGTGGATGTACGACTGGGAACACAGGCTCACTTCGGTGGACAATAACCGCGTGGTCCGTCCGCTGGAGTGGGGCGTGGAATGGGCGCGCGACTGGCCCTGCCGCAACGGTTTTCGCCCCGGCCAGACGCCGGGCCTGGCCGAGCGTCCGAAACAAGACAACCCCGAGAAATTCTTTCTCGATTACAACCGCCGCATCGTGGCCGCGAGCGACGAATTCTATTCTTACGCGCGGCCCAGCGATTTCCGCCTGGAGCGCCGCAAGGTGCGGGTTCACTCCACGCGCGAAGTGCCCGACCCGAAGCTCGAAGAAAAGGTCAAAGGAACGTTCGCCGACTTTCTGCGCTTCACTTCGCCGGTGAGAACTCCGTATCCCGAAAACAATCTGGTGAACGCCCGCTGGTTTCCGGTGCACGGACGCCGCGCCGTGGTTCTTCTGCCGCACTGGAATTCGGATGCCATCTCCTATGTCGCTCTCTGCCGCGTGCTCAACCTGCTGGGCATTTCCGTGTTGCGGCTGAGCATGCCCTACCACGACATTCGCATGCCCGCCGAGATCGGCCGCGCCGACTATGCGGTTTCCGCCAACATCGGCCGCACGCTCGACGCCGTGCGCCAGGGCGTGATTGACATCCGCTGCTGCCTCGACTGGCTCGAACAGCAGGGCTACTCGCGGCTCGGCATTGTGGGCACCAGCCTGGGATCGTGTTATGCCTTCATCGCCGCCGCGCATGACCCGCGCATTCGCGTGGCCGCGTTCAACCACGCCTCCACGTATTTTGCAGATGTTGTCTGGCACGGGCAGTCCACCCGCCACATCCGGCAGGGAATCGAACAGAAGATTGACCTGGAAGAACTGCGGCAGGCCTGGCTGGCCATCAGTCCCATGTCGTATTTCAATCAGTATTCCCGCTGGCCGAAGAAGTCGCTGATCGTCTATGCGAAGTATGACCTGACTTTCCTGCCGGAGTTCTCGCGCCAGGTTGTGGAAGAATTCGAGCGCCACGAACTCGACCAGAAAGTTGCCGTGCTCCCCTGCGGCCACTACACCACCGGCGAAACGCCCTACAAATACATGGACGGCTGGCAACTGGCGTCGTTTTTGCGCACGGCGTTCTAAAAGAAGCGCTCAGCCATCAGCCCTCGGCGTTCAGCCCTTCGAACCTGCCGCGTCCCGGCACGGCTGAATGCTCACCCCTCGTGCGGTCACTGCGTGAAATGGACTGACACGACAGCTGGGCGGAGGATACTGGCCTGAATACCATCACACGAATAGAATTGCTGCATGCTTCGAGCGCTCCGCTTCATCGGGCTTCTGATAGTCCATACTGCAGTAGCAATCATCGTGACCGCGATTGCAGAACATGCAATCTGGAGAGTGGTTCCAGCGCACTCGAGCAGCGGCGTGGTGTGGAAGGAATGCATTTGGAGCACCGTCTGCGCAACTTCAATCGGATTTGGCGTGTGGAGAATATGGCGGACTTCGGCTCAAAAATGGACGTGGGTTCTTGCCGCAATATGGTTCGAGTTTGGCCTCCTGATTAGACATGGGGACGTCTGGGGCGGCCTGTTCCCCGTTCGCTCTGGGAGTGTTCTTGACGCGCCGGATGCGAGAAGTTTCTTCGCCTTTACCGTCCCGTTGACCCGTGCGATTTTCTATTCTGTCGGTGGGTATATTTCCTCGATGCTCCACTCAGGAAGTGTTACTCGCACCGGAATTGGATAATTGGCGTCAAGTCGCGATTACACTCATTGACCTTCGTCTCCTGCTGAGTGCTGAAGCCGCCGCGGTTTAGAATGTGGACGTGAATTCTGCTGCCAATCCCGGCACGATCGTCGAGTCCCATCGCGGCGAGTTTGTGATCAGCACCGACCCGGCGCGGCTCGATCTGGACGTGATCCACGGCTTTCTCACAAACTGCTACTGGGCCAAAGGCATTCCACGGGAGGTCGTGGCACGATCCATCGAGCATTCCCTGTGCTTTGGAGTTTATGATAGTAGCGGCGCGGGTGTACCGGAGCAGGTCGGTTTTGCCCGGGTGGTCAGCGATTTCACCACCGTCGCCTATCTCGGCGACGTGTTCGTACTGAAATCGCATCGCGGGCGCGGGCTGAGCAAGTGGCTGATGGAGTGCATCATGCAGCATCCCGCGCTGCAAGGTCTAAGGCGCTGGATTCTGCTGACCCGCGACGCGCATGGTCTGTACACGCAGTTTGGATTTACGCCGGTGAAGGCGCCCGAGCGTTACATGGAACTGCACAACGCTTCAGTCTACGAGGTGGAACCGTGAGTCGGGTTTTGATTCTTTGCGTGCTGTCCTTCGGCCTCTTAGATTCTGCGATAGCACAAGACAACGTTCCCAATCCATCCGACACAAACGGTGGAGACCGAATTTCGCAAGTGAAAGGCACTTTGGCGTCAAAGTTGGACAGTGCTTTGCCCGCGATTCGATTGGAAGACTGGCTGCTCCAGCAGGCCGGCACAAATGCAAAATTTGGCTGGGTGCTTCGGTATAGGCCTCGGAAGGAAGGACAACCGATCTACGATTTTCCGGATTGGGTAGAGGCCGATATCACGCTACAGGATGGGCGCTCAATTTCCATTCTGGTTGGCTTTCGCGCTCCAAAGCAACGCCCCTACATTTATTCGCTGCACGTGATTCGCGACAAACATGAAATTGCGGACTTGAATCGCCTTAGCGAGCTAACGGATTTATTGAGACAGTCCAACTAGATATTTTTCGAGGTAAAACGATGAGCTCTGACCCTATGTACCGCCCACTGTACGAAACCGATCCCCAGATCGCCGCCGCCATTGACAACGAAACCCGCCGCCAGCACGAAGGCCTGGAACTGATTGCCTCGGAAAACTTCGTCAGCGAGGCCGTGCTCGAAGCTGCCGGATCGGTGTTCACCAACAAGTATGCCGAGGGATATCCGGGCAAACGCTACTACGGCGGCTGCGAATTCACCGACGTGGTCGAGAGCCTCGCGCGCGAGCGCGCTAAGCAACTGTTCGGCGCCGAGCACGCCAACGTGCAGCCCCATGCCGGGTCGCAGGCCAACATGGCGGCCTACGCCGCGGTGCTGCAGCCGGGCGATACGATTCTCGGGCTGAACCTTGCCCATGGCGGACACCTTACCCACGGGCATCATCTGAACTTTTCCGGCAAGACCTACAAGATTGTCCCCTACGGAGTCACCAAAGAAACCGAAACCATTGACTACGACGCGCTGGAAAAACTGGCCGAGCAGGAACGGCCGAAGCTGGTGATCGGCGGAGGCAGCGCGTATCCGCGCATCATTGACTTTGCCCGCATGCGCCAGATCGCCGACAAAGTGGGCGCGCTCTACCTAGTGGACATGGCGCACTTTGCCGGACTCGTGGCCGGCGGCGCCCACCCATCGCCCGTGCCGCACGCGCAGATCGTTACTTCGACCACCCACAAGACTCTTCGCGGCCCGCGCGCGGGAATGATTTTGTCGAAAGCCGAATTCGCGCAGGCCATTGATAAAACCGTGTTCCCCGGCATGCAGGGCGGACCGCTGGTGCACATTATGGCGGCCAAAGCGGTGTGCTTCCACGAAGCCATGCAGCCCGAATTCCGCGTCTATGCGCGGCAGATTGTGGCCAACGCGAAGGTGCTGGCGCAAGCCCTGGCTGCGGAAGGTTTCCGCATCATTTCCGGCGGCACCGACACGCACCTAATGCTGGTGGACGTTTTCTCCAAAGGCATGCTGGGCAGCGAGGCGGAAAAGGCGCTGGACCAGGCAGGAATCACGGTGAACAAGAATGCGATTCCCTTCGACACCAATCCGCCTATGAAGCCGAGCGGCATCCGCATCGGTACGCCCGCGCTGACTACGCGCGGCATGAAAGAACCCGAGATGCGCCAGATCGGCCGCTGGATCGCCGAGGCGCTTCTCAACCGCACGGACGCCGCCGTGCTGGCGCGAGTCCGCAAGGAAGTGTTCGGCCTGTGCGAGACCTTCCCGCTCTATGCGGAGCGGAGAGCGAAAGCGCAGGCGGAAGTCAGGGCGTAAGGCGGCGCCAAGATCAAAGTCCCCGCCCTGTCTCTGCAAAGAACGCAGAGACAAGGACGGGGCACCCTCGATCATCGCTACGAATCGAAAAGCTGGACCAGCCCCAAAAGAAAAGCCGCCCGGACATCGGGCGGGCCTTGTCGTCAAGCTCTGTCCTGCTTTCCCTATTTCAGCGTTACTTCGCGAGCCAGTGAACTCCTGACGGCGGTGGAGTACTCGGCGCGCTTTTTGGCGGCATCCACCATAGCTTCGTGACTGCCGTAGTGCTTTTCGACAATCGTGGTGGCCTTCTCTGCTATCTCATCCATGGCTCCCCAGTTCCTGTACTCGATGGCGATGGCGATATCCCAATCGTCGGGATGTTCCAAAACCGGGTTGGTATAGAACTTGTAGTCAACGATCCAGCCGATCTTCTTGTATTCGTCATAAATCGGCCTGAAATTCTGGCTGATATCGTTCCAGTACTGGTCGGCCATCCCCGTCTTAATGTGCACGTAGGTGACGCGCCAAACTGGACCGGGATTGTAGTGAGGATTCTGCGCGACCAGCGGCGTAGCCACCGCCAGAAGCGACACAGCCAAGCACAGCCACAAAACGGACTTTCTCATCTATACACTCCTTGTGCCTAAGATTAGGCCGTGAGTTCAACGGAAGGCGAGCCGGAATCTTACGTGGCGAAAAGAGGCAAGTCAATGAATGCGATTCGGTTTGCCCTGAGCCTGGCCGAAGGAGCCCGCCCTGAGCCTAGCCGAAGGCTGCGCTCTGTGGTTAAATGCCATCGGTGAAGATCGCCATTGATATCCGGCGGATGACCGAGTTTGGCGTCGGCACCTACATCCGCAACGTGGTGCGCACGCTGGGCCGGCTGGACCGTGAGACCAAGTATCTGCTGATCGGGCCTCCGGCCAAAGTGCAGGAAATCGGCGCGCTGCCGCCAAACTTCCACTCGGTTCCACTCCTCGCGCCGGAGCGATCGGTGCAGGGCTACCGGGAATTCCGCACCGCGCTGCAGCGCCTCGAATGCGACCTGGTGCACATTCCGAACCTGTTTTCCATTCCGCGCGCTCTGCCTTGTCCCTATGTGATGACGGTGCACGACATGCTCGAGCATATGTCGCGTGCCCGCGAGCAGAGCGGCTTCTGGCGCTCGCTGCACTTTCAGCTGACGCGGCGCGTGCTGCGCGGGGCGGCGCGCATCCTGGCCGTGTCGAACTTCACCCGCACCGAAATCGAGAAGCTGTTCGGCATTCCCTCCAGCCGGATCGAAGTCGTCTACAACGCCATTGACGAACGCTTCCTCCACGGACACGCCACCGCCGCCGACCGCGAAATGATCGCCCAGCGCTACCAGGTGACCTATCCCTTCCTGCTGTATGCCGGGCGCATCAGCCCGCACAAGAACGTCGTGCGCATGATCGAGGCCTTCTCCGCGCTCAAGACCGAGCTGGAAAGAGATCAGTCGTACCCGGATCTGAAACTGATCATTATCGGAGACGATCTTTCCGGCAACCCGGACTTGCGGCGCACCGTGGTGCGCAGCGGAGTGCAGAACGATGTGCGCTTCCTCGGATTTGTCCCCATCGAGGTCCTGCGGATTTTCTACGACGAGGCAAAAATCTTCGTGTTCCCGTCGCTGTATGAGGGCTTTGGCCTGCCGCCGCTGGAAGCCATGGCGCACGGCACGCCTGTGGTGACGTCAAACGTGTCGTCTCTGCCCGAGGTGGTGGGCAATGCGGCGGTGCTGGTGAATCCGGAGAACATTTTTGAGATCATGCGCGCCCTGCACCGCGTGCTCACCGATCAGGCCTTGCGTGACCGGATGAAAGAGCGCGGCTACCAGCAGGTCACGAAGTTCTCCTGGGAAACATCGGTGCGCCGGATCATGGAGGTGTACCGTCACCCGGCCAGCGACGGCGAAACCCCCGCCGGTCACCAGCCTGCCGCGGATTGAGGATAGCCTGCTTACTTCAGCAGCGGCTGGCCCGGGGAGCCGACGGCCATCTTGTGCAGCTTGGCGGTGATGCGTTCGCGGTCGGCATCGGTTTTGGCGGCGGCCAGGCGCTTGCGCAGCTGGACAATCTTTTCGTTGCGGGTACGGCGCCGGCGAATCTCCGGCCGGCGACTGGGTGCGGACATTAGGTGCTCCTGACTTGAATTCTTGCGGCCACCCGACCCGGGGCGAATCCGCCAGGTCATTGCAACCGCATAAGTTATTGGATATGAGACCACCGGAACTGTCAATGACGCGACGATCCGACGCGGGCTGCCCTCCAGCCCGTGTTAGCAAGTCAGGTGCGCCTGCACCACTGTTAGTTGACGACAGCGTGGTGAACGACTAATAAAGGAAATATTCAGGCGGTTCAGGTTTGCGCGGGCGCGGGGCGCTCACCACAGGTTTGACCCATGGATTTTGGAGAGACGCTCCATATTATTTTCGCCCCTAACAGTTCCGCCCGCATTAGTCGGTTCCCGTGCGCGATCCTTGCGTTGCTGCTGTGGATGGCTAGCGGCCAAGTCTACGGCCAGACCGTACCCACCATCACTTCCATTAGTCCTTCCGCGGTCGGCATCGGGAGTCCAGCCTTCACGTTGACCGTGACGGGCAGCGGCTATGTGAACGGCAGTTCGATGGTGCAGGTCAATGGGAGCAACCGGCCCACCGTCTTCAAAAGCTCCCTGCAAGTTACCGCTATGATCTCGGCTACTGACGTGGCCGCGCCCGCAACCTTACAGATCACCGTATTCAATTTCTCCGCCGCGGGCGGAGGCGCCACTTCCAACAGCGTGCCGCTCACGGTGACGGCGTTGCCGCCGCCGAGCCTGACCAGTACGGCGCCGGGAACCGTGGCCCAGGCCGCCAGCCGGATGCAGATGACGCTGGTGGGGGCGAACTTCCGGCTAGGCGCAACGGTGGTCATTTCGCCGCCCCTGGCGGCCGTGACCGATTCCGACGGACATACGCGCGCCACCGATGTCGCGGTCGTGAGCGTCGTGCGCGTGAACAGCAATCTGATGACCGCTATCGTAAGCCTGAGCCCCACGGCAACGCTCGGCCTGCGGGCGGTGGATGTGCTGAATCTCGACGGCACCAGCACGGCCGGCTCGATCACCAACGGCGGGGGAACTTCCCAGCCGATTCACGTGGAATCATCGCATTCGCTGGCCGCGCCGCTTTCCGTGCTGAACATGGCCGTGACCCAGCCGCGCGACGGCACGGTGGTGGCTCAGGGACAGGAACTGAATGCGGCGGCAATTGTGGCCGGAACCGGAACGGGTACGGTGATCGGCCAGTGGGTGTGGGATGGAAACGTCGTGGAGCAGTTCTCGGCGTCCATCGTAGGCGGGCAAAGCACCACGATTCAAACCCGGCAGTCGCTGCCCACATGGTTTCTGGGCGCGCACACCTTGCAGTTGCGCATGGTGCAGCCCAATCAGATTGCCACTCGTCCGATCATCGTGGCAGTGACTCCCGCGGGCTGGCAGTTGGAGCAGCTCATTCTGCCCGGCTACGGCGCGGCTTATGCAGCCGATACTCCACCGCGCTTGTTGTGGGCGCCCATTCCTGGGGCGGCGAAATATCAGGTTGCTTTTTCCAGCGAGCCGTATCTCTCGAAGATTCAGAACTGGTTTGACGTGGTGGACAATCGCTGGGATATTCCGCCGCAGGTTTGGAAAAATCTTCCGGAAGGACAACTCTACTGGACCGTGCGGGCCGTCGAAGGAACCGGAGCGCCGCGCAAGCCCTTGCCGTTGCGCAGCATTTACCGCGCGGCAGCGGGCGGGCTGGCGCCGTCGCACCCTACGCCCGGCAGGACTACCGCCGGCAACACGCTGCTGGAGTGGCAGCCGGCGCTGCCCTTTGGCTACTATTTCGTGACCATCAGCGCCGACTCGGCCGCAACCCAGGTCATCCGCCAGTATCTGACTTCGAATCCGCGCGTGGATTTGCGGGCGGCGGACCACCAACTGACTCCCGGAACAACTTATTACTGGCAGGTGGTGGCGCTGCTGCCCAATGGAAATCCGCTGCTGTCGGGTGCGGCGCAGAGTTTTGTGGCGCAAAGTACGCCCAGGGCCAGCCTGACGGACAGTTCGCGTCTGGTGCAACTGGCTGCGCTGGGAACGCCCGCCGCCTTGCCAGGACCTTCTCCAGATTTAGCCGCGCAACTTTCAGGAAGAACTCCGGCTCCCAACTCCACGGTCAGTGAGCCCTCACCGGCGATTTCGGCCAGCTTCGCGTCCGCCGTCAACCCGGCCGACATCAGTTTGATGGTGGACGATGTGGATATCACTTCGCTGGCCCAGGTCACGGAATTGAAAATCGCGTTCACGCCTCCGCTGGCGCTGGCTGGCGGCGATCACAACGTCAATCTCACGGTGGGAAGCGAAGCCCTGACGTGGAAGTTCACCGAGGCAGCACCCGCAGGGGCGACGCCGGTGGCGGCAAGTCAGGCTCCAACTCAGCCGGCATTTCAGCCGGGCACCGACGCCGAGGCCGCTCCTCTGGCAGCCGCGGCTGCGGGCAACTTGCCGACGCCCGCCTCCATGGCCGCTGTTCACGCGGTGAAGCCGGGAGCGACGCCAGGCGCAAACGCAGCGAAGAAAGGCCCTTCCGAGGAAGGACAAATCAGTTCCACCACGCAGTGGTCTTCGGGAGAAAACCCGCCCGATACGAACACGTTCTCGGTGTCACAACGATTCACGTATCAAAGCGGACGCTGGCGCTTTGAACAAAACGGCAGCGGACTGCTCAGCACAACCTTCTTTCCCGAAGTGCAGCGCACCAGCCACGGACTCATCAACGATTACATCTTCCAGGCGGGATACAAAGGCGACCACTGGGCGGGCAACCTGCGTTTTGGAATTGTCTCGCCCGTGCTCTACACCGACGCCCAGTTCGTGACCGCAGCTACTCCGCGGCAGGGCGTGGAGGCGACCTTAACCACTCCGGCCGGCACCTTCGGCTACTACGCCAACACCAACGACGAGGCGCTGGGCGGCGGCGCGGGCATCAATTTTCATCAGCAGATCATGGGGGCAAGCTGGCAAGCGCCGTTGCCCAAATGGGCGACGTTCCGCGCGATGTGGCTGAGCGCGAAAGATATCGGTGCGCCCACGCAGGTTTCCTATGATTCCATGGGCAATCCGATCATCACCCTGAATCCGGTGGCGGCCGTGTCCAAGGGAAACGTATATGGCGCTCTGCTGAACATCCATCTCACGCCCAAGTGGCTTTGGTCCTCCGAGTATGCCTACAGCCGGCAGAATCCGGACGCGACGGATCCCATGTCGAGCAACGAGTCGGGCCGCGCGTGGCGGACCGGAATTTCCGGGCAAGCCGGGAAAACGAATGTCAACGTGTCCTATCGCGATGTGGGGCCGAATTTCGGCAATCCCGCGAACCCCAGCCTGACTCAGTCCAGCCAGCCCGACCTGCGCGGCGTGGACTCCGCGATTACGGAGACCACCAAGGCGGGCACCTTCGGCTTGACCTATACCTTCCTTGAAAACAACGTGCACCCCACCGCGGCGGTCGAACTCCTGATGAACAGCTTCAACGAAACCTGGAGCAAGCCGCTCGACGTGAAGACCAACCTGGTGGTCGGCGCGCGGCAGTCGCTCACCTCGACCGGAACGGTTCCGGCGGCGCTCGAGGGCCAGCCCCCGGCGCAAACCGGAGCCGCGGATCAGCGCGATGTTTCCGGCAACGTCTCCGTCACCCGGCAGATCGGAACCGTGAGCCTGTCCGGTGGGGCCACGCGCGACTGGAGCCGCGACAACCTGACGCCGGCCAATGACACGATCACTTCGTCGCTGAACTTCGGAACGAATCTCGCGACCAAGGGAATTTTTCAGCTCAACTCGCAAGCCAGCGTGAATTGGGTGGCAGCCGACGGCCTCACGGTTGGGACCACGCGCAACATTACCGTCTACGTGCAGCCGGCGCTGGTGTGGAAGAAGCCGGCGCTGCAGGTCTCTCCGCTGATCACGTTGACCAAGGGGCGCACCATCCTTGCCAACGGCATACTCACCAGCGACACGCTGACCGGACAATATGGTGGGAGAATCACCTGGACGCTGCCCGGCGCATTGAAATTCAGCACGTTCTCAGCGCAGGGCAGTTACAACCAGAACAAGAACACGATCATGGGCCTCAACCAGCCCTCCACGCAGTTGCTGGTGGTGTGGACGGCGACGTGGGGCCACAAACATACATTCTGATCAAAGCGGCTAAATCAAAGCGGCTGAATCGAGACGGCGGAATCCGGCGATGACTTCCAGGAAATTGCGCTCGCGCCTGGCCCAGGTTGTGCTGACCAACCTGTGCCTGTGCGCGCTTGTGCTTTCCCAGGCCAAACCTGTGGGGCCGCCCACGCTCTCCGGTTTCAGCCCGACCCAGGGCGCCGCCGGTTCGACGGTGACGATCACATTCACCGGGACCAATTTTGTGGCGCGGGGCGCGCGGCTGATCCTGACGCCCAATCAGGGAGTGACCATCGGCAACGCTCTGGTTGCTTCCAGCGGCCAAATTTCCGTGATGGTGCAGATTGACGCCAGCGCGCAACCGGGCAACCGGCAAGTTCTGCTAATGGACGCCGATCACAGCCTGATCTCGCCCACTCCTTTTGTGATTACAGCAGGCCAGCAACCCTGCTCGCCCAACGCGTTGGCGGCCGTAGGTTGCGGGCCGGCGCTTCGCGGATTTACCCCTTTACAGGGAACCCAGGGCAGCACGGTTACCCTTACATTCACAGGGGCGAATTTTGTTGCGCCCGCGTCGCTGCAATTTACTCCCAGCGCCGGCCTGACCGTGCAATCGGCCACGGTGACGAGTCCGACCCAGATTCAGGCCCAGATCAGCATTGCTCCCAACGCGGCGCTGGGCGCTCGCGGGGTGGTGCTCACGACGGGCAAGACCCGTCTGCCGGCTTCGAATACTTTCACCGTGGTTTCGAGCACGAAGGTGGAACTGCCTCCGATGCAGATTCTGCGCGTGGTGCCCAATCAGATTGCGGCCGGAAGTCAGAACGTGGATCTCACGCTGCAGGGCACCAATTTCGTTCCCGGCATCCAGGTCACGTTTACGGTCGGTGCCGGAGTGCCCGCCGCGGTCTTCGCTGCCGGCCCGGCCCGCTACATCAACAGCACCGAAATTCATGTGATGGTGAACGCACTGCCCTCCGCGCTTCCCGGCGGCCGCGACGTCAATCTGCAAGCTCCCAACCTGCAGACGATGGTGGGAAAAGGGATGCTGAATGTACAGGCGGTCAAGCCAACCGGGCCGCCGACGGTGCTGAAGATCGTGCCCATCACGCTGCAGAACTTTCCCCAGGGAGTGATCACGCTGACCGCGCCTACCAATCCCGTGCAGGGCAGTGACGGATACGGAGCCGGCTACGTCATTCCCATGCTCGACGACAGCGCGGTGTTTCAGTGGCAGGAGAAAAATCCCGGGCTGGCCGATTATTACGTGCTCAGAATCTACGCCAAAGACGGTAAGACTCTGCTGGCGAGCCAGAAAATTACTGGACCGATGGTCACGGTTCCGCTACTGGGAACTCTCGATCTGGTGCCAACCTATTTTCGTCCTGACTCGGCGTTTCTGAAGCAGGTGCTCTCGAATCCTGCTGTCAGGCCGTCGAACGGCGCATCCGTGACACCTCAGTTTGATCCCGCCAAACTGGTGGGCTCCGCCGACATGCAGTGGGAAGTGGCGGGATTCCACACCTACAACAAGAATGGAGTCGCTCCCCAGCAGAATGCCGGCGGACAAAACGCCAATGCCATGCACATGCAGATGATCCAAGGCGGGGCACAGGGGGTGCAGTCAGCGCAGAATCAGGGGGCATCTTCCAATACAGGATCTCCACCTTCGGGCGGAACGGTGGATGTGCAGGTCGAGATTTCGAACCGCTGGCCGCTGGATGCGACCCGTGCACCCACAGGCCTGGCTTGCAACGGCGGCGGAATGACCGGCACCGGACTGCAAATCAACGACGTGGACGGCACGCTGCCCAATGGAGCCAAGGACCCCAACAGCTACATCGGCGATCGTTTTGTGCTGAGCGGAAGTTTCTCGGTGGCCGGGTCGCCTTACGCCAGCCAGCAGACCTTTGCCAAGGCGCAGACCACTCCTCCGTCGCTTGCCCCGCCCATTACCCAGGTGCAGTTCAACAACCTCTTCGTGGATTGGGGCGATGGAACGGTGCAGGCCGTCAGCGCTCCTCCGTCCGATGCCAACGATCCCAACAAGAATTACAACTGGGATCCCACGCAGTCTGTGACTTTGCCGCAGAGCACCACCGATCCGAACGCGCTCATTCACAAATACCAGGCGACCGGGAGTTTCAAGATCCGCGTGTTCCAGCTCTCCGAGGCCGACCTGCAGCATGTGAATATTGCTTCGGTCTCGGCCAGCGTGGATGGTCCCACGACGACTTTCACCCAGACCGCGTTGCTTTCGAAGATGGCGGCGCAGGGAACGCTGAACGGCGGCAAGTTCACGTTGGCCAGCCTGCAGTCTGGAATGCAGGCGGTGTTTTCGGGCGGAGGTTCGGGACCGCCACTGTCTCCGGGGGCTCAGGTCGCCAGCGACGCGTACATGTTGTTTTGCGCCCCGGCGTTGATTACGGTTCCGGAAGATCTGGCAGCCGATGGTCCGTTGCACCTGAAAGGAATTGACGACCCGGACTTCAATTCCTATGACCTTCCCAAGATCAAACAGATTGGGCAGCCCGGGCTCGAGCGCGGCCCGCTCGGGCAACAGGGCGGTAAACCCGCCGTTCAGTCGGATGTCCATGCGGTGGAAATCGCGGGGAATGCGGCTGCGCAAGCGGGCAAGACTCCGGAAATGCAAAAAGCCGCCGTCGGTCTCGGCAAAAACCCCGGGCTGCCGGGGCAGCCGCAACTGACTCCGATTGCCATCTGCTCGGAGTGTGACGACGGACTCGACGGCACTACCTACCTTTATTACTACGGGCAGGGACAAGTGCAGATGACCTGGCTAGTGGACGGCGTGATCGTGAAACAAACGCCGTTGGCGGTCCCGCATTCCACGCAGCGTAAGAACTTAACGCGGCAGGGGTTCACCACCATCCAGATTGGCGGGTTCATCATTCCGATCCCAACGCCGGAACCTCCCATCATCGTTACTCAGAGTGCTCCCATTGATTCCCCGCCGCTGGGCGTGACGGCGCTGGGCAATCACGCCGTAGTAGTGCAGGCGCAGGTGATGCCGCAGCCGACGGCGCCCAACCTGTCGAGCATCGTGGATCACGCGCTGCACTCGCTCGTTCCTGTGAACTTTGGCGCGTCAGGCGGATCAGGATCCAGCGGCGGCAATAGCGGCGGCGCAAAGCAGGCCACCGGCTCCGATCTCTCCGAGGCGCAAGCCCTGCTGAGCACTCTTGCTGCTCCCGCGGGAAGCAACCTGCCGCCGCTCAAAGTGGGTCTGCTCTCGCCTTCCAACCACAATTCCGGCGGCCTGGGAGCGGTGCAATATATCAACGGTCCGTTGCAGGCGATCATCTCGCAACTTCCACCGGACCAGTTCGTAGCCTCAAATCCCAGCGCCTATCAGGTGGTGGCGTCCGATCCCAAGAAGGCGTGCAAGTTTCTTTTCCCCGTGCAGAGCGGCGGAGCGTTTGAGATCAGTGGACTGCAGAATAGCGTCACGCACCAGGGTTCGACCTACAACGGAACTGGCAAGCTGATCATTCACATGGCCAACGCCCAGAGCGGATCAAATAGCCAGAGTGGGAATGGCCAGAACGGGTATGACCAGTATCCGGCCATCCCCATCTCCATCAACAACTGGACTGTGCCCGATGGACTGACGGTGACCAGCGGCAGCTTTGATGTTTCGCCGGGCATGGCTCTGGCCGCGAGCCTGCCTGCTCTGACCGGAACCATTGATAAGTTGCATGGGCAGGTGGGCAACGGCCCGGGCGTGGTGAATGCCACCCTGAGCGTGACCCTGAGCGACAACACGCTGCGCCTGCCTGGCGAATCGCCCGTCGGTTGGAGCGGACTAACCGCCGAGCTGCACTCCAGCGGAGACTGGATCGCCAAGAACCTCAGCATGCCGCTCACGCTGATCGGCTGGAGCGGTTTCACCATGCAGTCGAACAACGTGACCCTCGACCTCAGTCACCATGACGGCGATGCCGCGGGGCCGCTCTGCGGAAATCTCAAAGCTGGAGACTGGGTCGGAGTCCGTTTTCCCACTCTGACGGTCAATCCTTACACCATGAACCTGGTTTCCGCTTCTTCGATGCAACAAGTGGTCACGGACTGGGGCATCACCAGCGGCACGGGTTCGAGCGGCGGCTCCGGACTTTGCGGCGCATTCACCACCCAGAATTTTTCCGCCACAGTGGGCGCGGGTACGGTCAAATTTAAATCCATCCAGGTACAGGCCTTCGGGGGGAACTTCAGTGCGACCTACAACGGCATGGACATCCACGTGCCGTTCCTCAACACGGACCTGACAGCGAATGCTTCGCTGCAATCGGGCGGCGGCAAGCAGGCCATGATCACGTTCCCCTGCTCGGCCGTGCCCAATCCCTGCCAGACGGTGACGCAGACCTTCAACAATATCAAGATCACGGCCAAGAATCTGCAGTTCCTTGACTCGCCGCTGGGCTGGGGAGTGCAGGCGGATACGCACTTCGCGTTCTCCGCCGAAAACAAGCCTTTCGCCGCGTTCGATCATCCTTACTTCTTCGGTATGGACGGCCGAGGCTACTTCCCCAATGGCGCCCAGGCTGTGAACCTTTCGCTGGGAGGCAGTTCGACGCTGGGGCAGACTCCGCTCGATCTGCTGTCGGTGCAACTAAATGCCCCGGTGCACGGCGCGCAAGTGCTGGCCGCACAGTTCAGCACCAACCTGCACATTTCCGAAGCGCTGCCCGCGGCTGCGGTGCAGGTGAATTATGAACTCGACGAACCGGGAAGCACTTACGTCGGGAACGGGCCGACGCACAATCCCTTCACCATTGATTTTCCGTTCCCGGCGGGGCAGCCGAGTTCCGAAGCCAAAATCCATCCTCTTTATTCCGGCGCGAACGACACCGAATATTCGGGCAAGGTGGATCTCTCCGTCGTAGGCGGGCCTCCGGTCACGGGCGAATTCCGCCTGGGCTATTTCCCCAACGGCGGAGACTACTGGCTGACGCGCGTCAGCATTCCTCTGGGGCCGACAGGAGTGGTGATAATTCCGGTGCCGCCGGTGATGAACATGTACCGGATTCAAGGCGGAGTTGGGCACAACTTCCCCATCGGCGCGTTCCAGGATACGGGATCACTCGCCAGCGAGCAGCCTGTGCAGGATGGCTCGGTTCTGGTGAATGCCGGGGTGCGCGTCGGCATGCCGGACCAGTTTACATACACGATTGACGGTGGTTTGACCATCAAGTCCGGCGGGCAGGATTCAGGAGCGCGCATTGATTTCAGCGCGTGGCTGCTCAAGGTTCCGCCCGACAGCGGCGACGGCGACTTCCACGGAGTGCTGCAGTTTGCCGGCGGCAATTTTGACGGGCAGCTTTGGGGCGGGCTGAACTTCATGGGCGGCATCGCCTCAATGAGTCTGGGCACGCAGGCAGCTCCGGCGGTCACCATGCACTTCGGCCCCAGCGCTCCCTGGCACATTTATGCCGGACAGCAGCAGGGCCCGCGGATTCAAGGCCACCTGTTGATATCGGATGCGAGCATGTATGTCATGCTCTCCGACGCCGGACTGAACCTCGGCGGCAGCGAAGGCATTAATCTGACGGTGGGCAGTTCCTCGGTGGCATCGGCTTGGGTGAACGACACTGTGGATATGGGGCTCACGGTCACGCCGCAGCCGCACATCGCCGGAACCTTCAGCGCCAATGTGAATGCCGGAGTTTGCGTGAATACGGGCATCGCCGGCAATGCCTGCATTTCGGCGGGGGTCTCGGCGCAGATTCAGGCCTCGGCCCTGCCGGTGCAGATTGAAGCCAGCGCAAGCATCAGCGTGCCGGTGGTGGGCTCGATTTCGTTCTCCGTTGGTTTGTAAGAGCGTAAGTTTGTACGACGTGGATCTGTACGACCGAATTTGTTAAGACCTTGGGATCTGGCTTCATCAAGAGGTTTTGGGAAGGGCACGGCTTCAGCCGTGCCGCTCGCGGCCACAAATGATGCGGGCTTTAGTCCCTGAGGGACTTGGGTTTGCAAAAGTCATGATCATCCGACGCGAATTTCTTCTTGCCACCGCGGCCAGCTTTCTGCTGGCGTCTTCGCTTTGCAAGCTTGCGGCGCAAGAGTCCTCCGGAGCCATGTTTGCGGTGTCGGACGGCAAAGGCCACATCTCTCTGCTCTGGTTTCCTCCGCCCTCCAATTGGCCCGCCGGCGGCTGGAAGCTTTCCGATTCCACCGGACAGGTCATCGCGCCGCAAATCAAGATGGGAGACGCCGCGGCGTTGAAAGCTCTCTCGGTCGAAGACGCCGACGCGGTGGGCAAGTTGCTGCCCGTGCTGGCCAAGCCCGACGCCAGCCCGCAACACAAGAACCTGATCGCGATTCTGGCGCTCAAAGCTTTCAGCGATTCGAATTACGCCCGCGCTCTCGGCCTTTCCTGGGCCCTGGACAACGTCGCGCCCGGCAGCCGCACTTATAAGGTCGAAGCGCTCGACGACGCAGGCAAGACCACGGGTTTGCAACTGACCAGCACAGCAGTGGATTCCGCGCAGGCGACCGCGCCTCCGCCCGCGCCGGCCGATGTGCAGGCCAAAGGCGACCAGAGCGGCGTTTCGCTGGGATGGACTCCGGCGGCAGAGAATCGGCAGCTTCCCGTGATTTCCTATGCCATCGAGCGCGATGGCGGGGGACAGTCCGGTGCCGCCGTGAATGCCAAGCCGGTCATCGTGGGAACACATTGGGATCCCAAAATACCGCTCTTTCTTGACCGGAATGCGCCCGGCAACGACACGCTGACGTACCACATCTTCAGCGTGGACGTGTTCGGCCGGCGCAGCGCGGGCAGCACGGTGCGGATTTTTTATCCGGATTTTCGCGCCCTGGCGCCTCCGGAGCCGGTTTCGGCCACTCCGGGAATCGCGAAAATAGTCGTGGGCTGGAAGTCCGAAAAGAAAGCCAATCTTGCCGGCTACATCGTTGAGCGCAGCTTCCTGGAAGGCGGACCCTACGAAGTGCTCACCGCGCAAGCTCTTCCGCCCGAGACTGCGCAATACGAAGACACAACGGTTCGCGGCGGAAGCGCCTACTACTACCGTGTGCGCGCGGTGAATTCCCGCGGTGACCTGGGCAATCCTTCGAGCACGGTGATGGCTCAGCCCAAGAACCCGGCAGCACCGCCGAAGGTCGAAGGTCTAACCGCGGACCTGGGGCAGACGCGAGTGCGCCTGACCTGGAAGCCGGTGAGCTTTCCGGTGGCGGGGTACTTCGTTGAACGCCGGGGCATCACGGGCGCGGCCGGCGCTGAAACTGCGTCGGCGAGTGCCCCAACAAAATGGGTGCGGCTCAATTCGCACGTCACCCCCGAGCCGCTCTACGACGACTATCTCGGCCTCAGCTCCGACACAAAAATGGAGTACCGGGTCGTGCCCGTGGCCTTCGACAATGCCGAAGGCCCCGCCAGCAATGCGGTGCAGGTGGCCGTGGCCGACCGCTCCGTGCCCTTTCCGCCCTCGATCACCGATGCCAGCGGCGCCGGAGGGAAAGCGCTGCTGAGCTTTATGCCGGCTTCGCCGCCGGAGAAAACGGCGCAGTTCCTCGTAGTCCGGGGCGCGAGCGCCAAGGATCCCGGCGTGGTCATTGGAGATCCTCTTCCCGCGAGCGCGCGCCAGTTTACCGATCTCTACGTGAGCCCCGGGCAAAATTACTGGTACCGGTTGGTGGCAGTGGACACGAACGGAAACCGCAGCGACCCCAGCCTCCCGGTGGCGGTGCACGTCGGCATGCCTCCGGCTCCGAGCGCGCCGTGAATGCTGGAGCGAGGAAGCGGAGGATTTGAGGCAGCCGAGCCGCTCGGTCGAACAGGGAAAATTCAGAGCACACAAGTGGCCGCGCCATCTACCAAGCAAACATCTACTAAGCAAACCCAGCGGGATAAAGCGTCGCCAGCGGTTGACTTTGGCGCTCTTCCCTGAGAAACTCCGAGTCGGGTATTCCGGGGCTGAGGTCCGTTATCAGCAGCCACTGCTGTCACTTCCGTTTGCGTGCGAAGACGTTCGGGCAGCCTCGTTTTCTTGTTGACGCAGGCAAGCTCGAATCCGGCCTGTGATTTTGTCTTCTTGAGTTCACCCTCGCTTTGAGTCGCTCACCCTAAGGGCAGAACGATAACCAATATAGTAGGACCAAAGGAATCCTCATGAAAACACTTCGTGCGCTGGTGTTTGCCGTAGTGATCGTGCTGGCGTTGCGGTGTCTCTGTTCTCCCAAAGCTCGCAGGGTCGCATTCTGGGGACTGTGTTTGACTCGTCAGGCGCGTTAGTGCCGAACGCCAAGGTGACGATCACGAACACAGCCACGGGAAGCGAACGGACCATCGTCACGACCGCCGCAGGCGAATATGTGGCGCCAAACCTTGATCCGGGACCCTATCAGATAGCTGTGGAAGCTAAGGGTTTCGCCAAGGCCAGGCATACAGCGGTAACCCTCGAGGTGGCGAAGGATGTTCGCATTGACTTCAAACTGGTCCCCGGCGCGGTCACCGAGACGATAGTGGTGACCGGAGAAGCGCCAAACGTTGATACGACCTCCAATGTTCTGGGCGGAACGTTCTCCAACGAGGCGATCAATGAGCTTCCTTTGCAGGGGCGGGATTTTCAGAATCTGGCAATCCTTCAGCCGGGCATTCAACGCGAGCCGGGCGGCGGATTTCTCTCCATCACGGCAAATGGAAACCGTCCGGAAGCGAACAACTTTATCGTGGACGGAATTGACGACAACGACGCGTACTACGGAACGACTGTGATCAACGCGGAAGGCGTGCAGGGAACACCCGCCACCATCCTGCCGATTGACGCCATTCAGGAATTCAACATTCAATCCAGCCCCGAGGCGGATTACGGCTGGAAGCCCGGAGCAGTCATCAACGTCGGGATCAAGTCCGGCACGAATGTGTTTCACGGCTCGGCTTATTATTTCAACCGCAATAACGCAGTGGACGCCCGCAATTGGTTTAACCCCGGCCCGGCGCCGGTGTCTGCCATCAATCTGCACCAGTTCGGCGCCTCTGCCGGCGGCCCGATCGTGAAGGATAAGGTCTTCATTTTCGCCAATTATGAGGGCGTGCGCGACAAGGTCGGAAACCCCCTGCAGGTAAGCACTCCGGTCTCAGTTCCGGTTGGCGATCCAACTCTGAGCATTGCGGACGCGTTGGCCGAGTGCGGCCCCACCGGACCTCAACCTTACGGCCCTTGCAGCCCGATGAGCGTCAAGCTGGCCACATTTCTTCCATACAATCCGGGCCCCACCGCAGCGTTGAATCTCGATTTCAACAATTTGAATCGCGGAGACAACGGAATTCTGAAGCTGGACTACCACTTTTCGCAGAAGCACAGCTTCTTCGCTTCATACTTCATCGGGGACAGTTTACAGACCGAAGAAGACGTCAACGTCCTAAATCCCATGTTTCTATCCCAGGCTCGGACCCGAGCCCAGGTTCTTGGGGGCGGTTGGATTTGGGCGCCCACTTCGCGGCTGACGAACCAGTTTCATGTGGGCTATAACCGCTTCTGGCAACAGGTGTACGTGGCCGACCATAACCTGAACCCTGCCAGCCTTGGCATCAACACCGGGGTCACAAATCCCACCGATTTCGGACTACCGGAGATCCGTATTTCCGGATTCAATAGTCATACGATCGGTGGAAATGGGAGTTGGCCCCTTTATACCACTCCAAATCAGACGCTACAGTTCACCGACAGCGCCAGCTACTTAGTGGGCAAGCACTATTTGCGCTTCGGGGCGGAGTTCCGCACCGGCAGCACCGATAACCTCCGCGATACCTATGGCCCAGGATATGTGAGGTTCTCGGATAGTGGAGGCCCGGGCTATGCCCTGGAGAACTTTGCATCCGGATATGCCGACTATGGCTACGTAGCGGTTGGCGACAGCCACCGGTTCGTGAGCCAGAAATCCTTCGGCGCTTTCGTGCAGGACCAGTGGCGCGTAAGGCCCAGGCTCACCCTCAACATGGGCGCGCGCTATGATGTGACTTTTCCAATCAAAGAGCGCAACAATCTTCTGGCAAACTTCGATCCCGTTCAGGGGCTGGTCCAGGTCGGCAAGCAGATCAGTCAACCCTACAGCACCGATTACAAGAACTTCGCGCCGCGGCTGGGATTTGCCTATGATCTCTTTGGTAACGGAAGAACGGTGATCCGTGCCGGCGCAGGAATCATTTATGAGATCCCGCACATCTCGGTATTCATCGGAGAGAACAATACGGAGGCGCAGGGTTTGGCTCTCATCCCCACGGGCCTCGGGCTGATCGGACCGCATGGCACGGTTTATCAATCGCCGGGCACAATCAATGCAACCACGGAGGCATTTTCAAACCCGAATGGCTGGCCGCCCATTTCCATATTGGGGACGAACTGGCAGGCCGGTGGACCGATTTTTGGTAACCTCTCTCCCGGCGCCGTTAGTTGTGAGTACGACCCGTACAACGTCAAGGGCCCCATCAACAACCCGTGTCCGATTTTCGGAGTGAACCGCAACATCAAGACGCCATTCGTGACGAACTGGAACCTAAATCTCGAGCAGACTCTTTGGCAGAGCGCGGCATTGACTTTGGCATACGTGGGCACCAAGGGCGACCGGCTGTACAGCATTCGGGATATCAACCAAAACAGCTATGCAAATGACACCGCTGGGGATGGGCAATCGGGGCGGCCGTTAGTTAATCAGTATCCGTATTTAAGCTTCATTGACATGCTCAGCAACGGGGATAGCTCGATCTATCATGCACTTCAAGTGACTGTGAAGCAGAGGACGCGCCGCGGGCTGTACTTTGTAGCCGGTTACACCTGGGCTCACTCCATTGACGACTCGAGTTCCAACCGCACATTTGACATCCAGGACAGCAACAACCCGGCTGCGGAGCGGGGGAATTCGAGCTCGGACATCCGTCACCGGTTTACTTTTGCAACCACCTACGAATTGCCCTCCCGGCGTGGCTATGGCCAGATGCTCCAAGGCTGGCGCATGAACAGCATTTTCACGGGCCAGACCGGCGAACCTCTGCCCTTCTATGACAACTATTACAACATTAGCGGAACCGGGGAACTCAACGATCGCTGGAATTTCTTTGGCAATCCATCGGCCGTGCACTGGGTGAAACCTCCCGCAGCTCTGCCCTATTTCATTTATGACGGATCACCGGGCAGCACCAGCCCGGCGTGCGACGCGGTTGCATCGCAGGGTCAACTCGCGCTTACCGGCTGTTTTGCCGGACCGGGCTGGGTGATTGCGCCGCCGGAGCCGGGACAGTTCGGCAATATGGGTCGCAACATCATTCGCGGTCCCAACTACCTGGATTGGGACGTTTCTCTAATCAAGCTTTTCAAGTTTGGCGAACGCATTTCTCTCGAAGCGCGAGCCGAGTTTTTTGATGTCCTGAACCATCCCAATTTTTCGGGAGTGGATGGCAACTTGTCGGACGCAACGCCGACGAACACGGTTGGCCAAGCCGCATACACGACCGATATCGCCGCTTCCAATCCGGTCGTGGGCTCGGGAGGGGCTCGGCACATTCAGTTTGGGTTGAAGGTGATCTGGTAACTCCCGGCCTGGGGCCCCAGCTCAGGAAGGCCGGGCCACTGCGATCAAAGCGGTGCGATTCGGACCGCAAGGAAGAAATCTTAAGGCAGCCGGACCTGTAAGCCGAATTCTGTCCGCAACATTGCTGCTGCGGGACGGCCATTCCTCTGGGCCGCGCATTGCTGCGCGGCTCTAGCGACCTACCCGAAGGTTGGACGCACCGAGCCGGCACGTGTCCGCAACCGGAGTTGCGGGACTCCCTCCCTATTTGGTCTTGCTCCGTGTGGGGTTTGCCCTGCCCGCGGCATTACTGTCGCGGCGGTGCGCTCTTACCGCACCTTTTCACCCTTACCCTGGCGTTGCCGCCGGGGCGGTATGTTTTCTGTGGCACTTTCCGTCCAGCCGGCTTGAACCGGCCGTCCCGGACGTTATCCGGCACACTGCTCTGCGGAGTTCGGACTTTCCTCTCCCCGCGCCCGAAGACGCTGGAAGCGACCGTCCGGTCCGGCTGCCTACAATTGCATTATATGCGACGGGCCCAGTCGGACGGCGCCTGTCGGGTGTTTGGTCCGTACTGTTGCAGTTTGCCGCTGATGGCGGCAGCGATGCGCGGGAGATCCCTCGCTGTGCCTGAAAAACGGCTCCGCTCGGGATGACGCCAGTTGAGACGGGCCGGCAGGAGGCCAAACTACCGTCTGGTCGGAGGGCAAGGGGGGCGACCCTGTTAGACTTGACGCTAAGAGGCACGCTCCGAACCCGATGCCCAGCTCCCGCACCATGAACGTTGCCGAAGCCATCCGCATCGCGTTGCGTTCGTTGTGGGCGAACAAGCTGCGCTCCGTGTTGACGCTGCTGGGCGTGGTGATCGGAATAGCGGCCGTGATCGCGGTCGTCACCTTCGTCTCTGGCATCAACGACTATGTGGCGACGAAGATCTTCAACCTGGGCGCTGACGTATTCATCATTCAAAAAACCTCGGCGATCGAAACCAATCCTGAGCACATTCTGGAACAGGAGAAACGCAAGAACCTCGAACTGGAGGACTACATCACGGTGCGGGACGCCTGCCGCCATTGTGACGCCTTGGGCGCGGAGATGGACACCAGCGGCAAGGTGAAGCGCAACGAGCAGTCCATTGAAAACACCGAAATCCAGGGAATTACGCCATCCATGGCGGTCGTTCACGACACCGACTTGAGTTCCGGCCGCATGTTGAACGATGCCGACCTGGAGAACCACCTGCCGGTGGCCGTGGTGGGGACCGACATCGTCGAACACCTGCTGCCGGGAACCGACCCATTGGGGCAGGAAATCCACGTGGATGGCTGGACTTACCAGGTGATCGGCGTAGGCAAGAAAAAAGGGAAGACGTTGGGCCAGAGCGCCGATAACTACGTGATGATCCCCATCACCGCGTACCTGAAGAAATATGGTGCGCACAATAAGAGCATCGAAATCTGGGGCAAGGCGTCGGCCACCGGTGTGCCCTTGAACCAGGCCATCGACGAGTCCAGGGCAGTGCTGCGGGCGCGCCGGCACGACCTGCCCGGCAAAGACGACAGCTTCGAGGTCGTGACCAACGCCAGCCTGCTCAGCATCTGGGGAGATATCAGCGACACGTTCTTTATGGCGACCATCGGAATTGCGGCAGTTTCGCTGGTGGTGGGCGGCATCGTGATCATGAACATCATGCTGGTGTCGGTTACCGAGCGCACCCGGGAGATCGGCATCCGCAAGGCGCTGGGTGCGAGGCGAGAGGATGTGCTGCTTCAGTTTCTGGTAGAGGCCGTGATCCTGGCGCTGATTGGCGGCATCCTGGGCGTGCTGAGCGGGGTCATGGTGGCTGAAATCGTGACCTTCTTCATTGGCATGCCTTCGTCCATCAAGCTGTGGGCGGTGGCGGCGGGGCTGATCGTGGCGGCCAGTGTGGGAGTATTTTTTGGCGTCTACCCGGCGCGCAAGGCGGCGCGGCTGGACCCGATTGTGGCCTTGCGGTTCGAAATGTAGGAGCATGAACAATTGGGCGATTGAGCGATTCTGTGATTGACAAATCAGTGTGGTTGCTTCTCAATCACCCAATCACCCAATCACTAAATCCTTATGATGGGCAGAGGCGAATTCGGCGAAATCCTCCGCATGGCGGGAGACACGATCCGCGGCAACAAGCTGCGGTCCGCACTGACTGTGCTCGGCATTGTCATCGGTGTCGCCGTGGTGATCGGCGTTTCTTCGATCGGCCGCGGGCTCGACGACAACGTCCGCACCATCGTCAGCAGCATCGGCGCGGATACGATCTTCGCTTTTCACCTGGAGCCGTTCACTTTCGGCCGCATGACCGAAGAAATGCGGACCCGCAAAGAACTGACCTACGAAGATGCGGTGGCCATGCGCGACCTGCCGCACGTGAAGGCGGTCAACGCCGGAGTCCGTTACTTCCGCCCCGAGCTCGGGATCGGTAGTTTCGCGGTGAAGTACCGGGACAAGAAGGCAAAGAACACGATTCTCGAGGGGAATCAGGCTTCCGCCAAGGAGGTATTCGATCTGCAGATTGCCTCCGGGCGCTGGTTCGTCGAAGCGGACGAGGAGCACCGTTCCAACGTTGCCGTAACCGCCGCCGACGTGACCGAGGAACTGTTTGGCAGCGAAGATCCCATCGGCAAGGAAATCACCATCGAAGGCCAGTTGTTCACCGTGATCGGCACGGCGAAGCGGGTGAAGTCGGTATTCGGCGGCGGCAAGAATCCGGAAGACAACAAGGTCATCCTCCCCTTGAGTACGATGCACAAGCTGCATCCCGAACTCAAACAGCACTGGATCAGCGTCAAAGCCACGTCGCACGCCGACGTGCCCAAGGCGGTTGACGAAATGCGTGAGCTGCTGCGCCGCCGTCGCAAGGTTCCCTACGACAAGCCGGACAATTTTGCCGTGTTTACTCCGGATTTCATCTCCACTGCATGGAATCAGATCACGGGTGCGCTGTTCATCGGCATGTTCGCCATCTCCTCCGTTGCGCTGATCGTCGGAGGCGTGGGCGTCATGAACATCATGCTGGTGAGCGTGACCGAGCGTACGCGCGAGATCGGCGTACGCAAGGCGATTGGCGCGCGCAAACAGGATATTCTTTTGCAGTTCACGCTCGAAGCCATTATGTTGACGGCTGTCGGAGGGGTGATAGGGGTGACTGCGGGCGCGTTGGTGGTGTGGGCGATTCCGGCCGTCTGGCCCTCCTTGCCGGCCCGCATGTCCATGTTCTGGACCACGTTCGGTTTCAGCTCCGCCGCCGCGGTGGGCCTGCTCTTCGGCATTTATCCGGCATGGAAGGCGGCGAACCTCGACCCGATTGAGTCGCTGCGGTACGAATAGACACCTTCGCACGGGAACGAGGTGCCTTCGCCTCGGCGCTTTCTATGATGCGGCAAAGCGAACTCGGCGAGATCATGCACATGGCGACGGAGACGATCCGCACCAACAAGATGCGCTCCGGCCTGACCGTGCTGGGCATCGTGATTGGCGTCGCGGTGGTTATCGGAGTTTCGTCCATCGGCCGAGGGCTGGATGACAATGTTCGCGATCGTTTCGCCACCGTCGGCGCCAACGTCATTTTTGCGTTTCATATTGATCCCCTTACTTTTGGGCGACTGTCGGAAGAGATGCGAACTCGCAAAGAGCTGACCATGGAGGACGCAGAAGCCCTGCGGGACCTGCCTCACGTTAAAGCGGTTTCAGCGCTCCTTCGTTTGTTTCGCCCCAATATCGGCGGTACTTACACCATCAAATATGAGGGCCGAAAAGCGTCGAACACCATCCTCGAGGGCAACACAGCTTCCATGTTGGAGGTGGAGGATCTGCCGCTCGCCGACGGGAGATGGTTCAGCGAGTCCGACGACGAGCATCGCTCTCCGGTGGTTGTTCTCTGCAGTGATACCGCTCAGGAGCTGTTCGGTAACCAAAACCCGTTGGGCAAAGAGGTTACGATTGAAGGGCGGTTGTTTGAAGTCATCGGCACGCTGGGCCCGATCCAGTCGGTGTTCAACCGGGGCAAGGATCCCATTAACAATCGCGTCCTGTTCCCGCTCCGTACATTTAAAGCGCTGCATCCCGAGGAGAAGCAGCACTTTATCGTCGTCAAAGCGACGTCGCACGATGCCATGCCCAAAGCCATGGACGAGATCCGGGAAGTGCTGCGGCGCAGGCGAAAAGTGCCCTTCGAAAAACCCGACAACTTCTCCCTGTTCACGATCGAGTCCGTCACCGAGGTCTGGAACCAGGTTACCGGGGGCTTGTTTGTTGGCATGTTCGCCATCTCCTCCGTTGCGCTGATCGTGGGCGGCGTGGGCGTGATGAACATCATGCTGGTGAGCGTCACCGAGCGCACGCGGGAAATCGGCGTGCGCAAGGCGATTGGCGCGCGCAAACAGGATATTCTTTTGCAGTTCACGCTCGAAGCCATTATGTTGACGGCTGTCGGGGGAGTAATTGGCGTGACCGCCGGCGCGCTTGTGGTGTGGGCGATTCCGGCCGTCTGGCCCTCCTTGCCGGCTCGCATGTCCATGTTCTGGACCACGTTCGGTTTCAGTTCCGCCGCCGCGGTGGGCCTGCTCTTCGGCATTTATCCGGCATGGAAGGCGGCGAATCTCGACCCGATTGAGTCGCTGCGGTATGAATAGACTGGCCTGCTCTCGCGCATGATTCACTCCATAGTCAGGATTGTTCAGATCGTCACGATTCTCGGCTGCCTCTCCAGTGCCGTTTACTACCTGATCTGTATGTGGAGCGCGGCGGCGTTCTTGCGTGAGCGCAGGGCGGGCGGGAGCGCCCGCCCCACGCAGCCTTTTCCGCCGGTTTCGATTCTCAAGCCGCTGAAGGGAACTGATCCCGATATCTATGAGAGTTTCCGCAGCCACTGTGTGCAGGATTATCCCGAGTACGAAATCATTTTCGGGGTGAGCGATCCGAGTGATCCGGCCGTGGCCAGTGTCGAGCGGCTGCAGCAGGAATTTCCCGGGCAGGCGATCCGGCTGGTGGTGTGCCCGCAGACGCTGGGCGCGAACGTGAAGGTCAGCAACCTCGAGCAGATGCTCGCGACCGCGCGCTATCAGCATCTCCTCGTCAATGACAGCGATATTCACGTCGTGCGCGACTATCTTCGCCGCGTGATGGCTCCGCTGGAGAGCCCGGCCTTGGGCATGGTGACGTGCCTCTACCGCGGAGTTGCAGCGCCGACGCTCGGCTCGCGACTGGAGGCGCTCGGCATCAGCAGCGATTTCTGCGCCGGGGTGCTGGTGGCGCGGCAGTTGGAAGGCGGCCTGCGATTTGCGCTGGGCTCGACGCTGGCCTTTCGCAGGGCGGACCTGGAGCGCATCGGCGGGTTCCGATCCGTCGTTGACTTTCTTGCTGACGATTACGAACTGGGCCGCCGCATTGCCAGCCTCGGCCTGCAGGTGCGGTTGTCCGATGTGGTCGTCGAGACGCATTTGCCGGCCTACGATGTGCCGGGATTTCTGGCGCATCAACTGCGCTGGGCGCGCGGCGTGCGCGATGCGCGCGCGGGGGGCTACCTCGGGCTGGTCTCGACGTTTGGCTTGATGTGGGCGTTGCTGAATCTCGCGGTGTCTCATGGAGCGACGTGGGCGTGGGCAGTGCTGGGTGCGGTTGCGCTGTTACGCGGGGCAGTTGCGCTGGCCGTGGGGAAGGCGGTTCTGCAGGATCGGAACTTGCTGAAACATCTGTGGCTGCTGCCGCTGCGCGATCTGGTCGCGGTCGCGGTGTGGGCTGCGAGCTTCGCCGGACACACCGTGACCTGGCGCGGCGATCGGTTTGAACTGAAGGACGGCCGGTTGATCCGGATCCCGTAGCGCCGCCGTCCCGCCTCCGCATGCGAAGCCGAGACGGCTTCGCGACAGCCGGCGAGGACGCCGGCGCTACAGTCTTTCGAGCGGCGCGATCTTTCCGCCTTTGCCGAAGCGGTACATTTCGCCGCGCCAGTAAAATTCGCGGCTCGTGTAGCTCAGTATCCAGGCGATGAAGCCGAAGAAATCGCGCACAGGATAGAGCCAGCACAGCCAGAGCGCCCGCGGATCGCGGGCCACGCCCCATCCCACCACCACCGACTGAATCATGCGGTTCAGCCAGGCCAGCACAAAAAGGCCGGCGCCCACCTGCCAGCGGCCCAGCGCTGCGCCCGCGATTAGCGCCAGAACTCCGAATGGCATTGCGTAAGTAAAGCCCGTGCCCGCATGTCCGGCTGGGCGCGAGTAGCGCGTGCTCTTCATCCACCGCAGTTGGTCGCCCAGCGTGCGCAGCGGCGAACGGCGGGTGAGGACGTTGCTGACGATATGGTGCGACAGAATCACCTTGTATCCCTTGGCCCAGATGCGATGGCCCAGCTCGAAATCGTCGGAATAATAATCGGCGACCGCGGCGATACCGCCGATCGCGTCCAACGTATCGCGCCGCACCGCCATCGCGGGCCCGAGAGCGAAACGCATGCCCTCCATCATGTCGGCGACCATGACTCCGGAGGGCATTTCGACCGAGAGGCCGAGGGCCTCAAGCCATGACCAGAAGTCCGCAGCCGGAACGCCGCGGTACATGCAGGTGACCAGCCCCACCTTGGGGTCGAGCAGCGGCGGGATGGCTTGGCGCAGGAAGTCGGGTGCGACCCGGACGTCGCTGTCGCTGATGATGAAATACGAGCGCGATGAGCCCGCGATCATCTTATCGAGAGAGAAGACTTTGGCGCTCGGCCAGGTGGGCGGACCGGAGACGATCAGCCGGCTCGGAACCTGCGGGTAACGGGCGCGAACTTGTTCCGCGATTTTCGCGGCCGGGTTGCTCAGCTCGCGCACGCCAAAGATCACTTCGTAGTCCGGATAGTCCTGGCGAAAAAAACTTTCCAGATTCGCGGCCAGCTGTTCTTCCATGCCATGGACCGGCTTGAAGATGGCGACCGGCGGCAAAGGGGTGGAAGGTGTGGCCTGAGCCGCAGTCAGCTCTGCGCGGGTATTGTGCAGATATCGCGAGACCGCCACCAAGGTCATCCCCAGATAAAAAGTGGAGGTGAAAGTTCCGGCCAGCGACACGACAAGCAGCGCCCGCCAGACCAGATCAACGCCGTTCGCGTCGAAAACGCCAGCGATCATCAGGCCAGGCGTCATCGGGCCAGGCGTCATCAGGCCAGCGACCGTCAGGGAAGCGATCATCGGGGAAGCATGATTATAACCGGGGCAGCCGCAGTTGCCGGTTGCTGAAGATCGCTTTGCCGCCGCTGCGGGCCAGCAGGAAATGCGGCAGGCCGGCCAGTTCCTTGGGATCGTCCTGATCGGTCCACAGAAAAACGCGGGTGGGTCCTGACCAGAGAGCGGCGAAGGACTGCGGCGTTTCGAACACGTGCGGCGCGTCCGGGAACTTCTCGCCGTACCAGAGATTGCCGCTGGGTTCGTGCAGCACGCGCACGGGAACGTGGGTGTAGAAATTGAGCGTCGAAGCCTGGTGATACTCGCCGTCTATGACGAGGAGGTCGCCTGGAAGATGAACAGTTTCGATCGCGACCGCGAGATCGTGCGAGGAAAGAATCGGCGAGAACCGGGCGAAGGAAACATGCACGCACGTGAGCAGGCCGACCATCATCAGCGCCAGCGCCGCATTTCCCCACGCCGGGCGGCCGCGGCGGCGCATCCACCAATTGGCGATCGGGCCAAACAGCAATGACAAGCACGCACCGAGCAGCGGGCCGCGGAACAGGCCCAGCGCCTGCGGCGTGAAATCGAGCACGTGGCCGAGCGAGAAATCGTAATCCTGCGGATTCTTCTTCAACAGTTCAGCCAGATCCACTCCGCGAGGCGGCTGGCGCGTGGCCGAAAACAATGCCAGCCCAACCACCGCGGCCACGATCCCCACGATCATCAAAACGAGCGAAGACCTGCGCCCGGCGCGGCGATCGGCCTCGGTCGCATCCGCCGCGGATTCGCGGGCCAGCCAGCCTCCCGCCAGCAGGGCGACGCCGGGGAGGGCGGGAATCGTGTAGTACTCCTGCCGGGTCGAGAAGCTGAAAAAAAGCAGAATCACCAGCGCCCAAAGAAAGAAAAGCAGATTCGCCCTGCCGATGCGGTCCAGGGGGGAGCCGAGATGTCGCCAGCGCAGCGGCACGTTCTTCAACGCCTGCGGCAGAAAAACCGCCCAGGGCACGAGCCACAGCACCAGAAACGCCCAGAACAACACCAGCGGGACCGTGTCATAACCGGGCGGCACGCGCTTGTTCAAGAAGCGCATGATGTGTTCATTCACGAAATAGAACCAGAGGAATCCGCGCGCCTGCCCTTGCGGCGGGTTGCGCAGAGCGGCCAGTACATGCCACGGCGCCGCCAGCACGAAGAAGACCACGGTGCTCGAAACCACACGCAGTTTCAAAAGATGGCGCAGATTGCGGGTCAGCAGCAGATACAGGCCGATCGCCGCGATGGGAAATACCAGCCCGATCAGGCCTTTGGTGAGCACGTTCAGGGCGCAGGCCGCGGCGAATCCCCAGCAGGTGAGGCGAGATGGCGTCTCTTCCTCCAGCGAGCGCAGAAAGAAGTAGTAAGAAAGAGTCAGCCACAGCCCCACGAGCACGTCGGGAATCAGAAAGCGCGTGAAAATGTAAGGGCCAATCGAGGTGATGAGAGCGAGTCCGGAATAAAACCCGCCGCGCTCGCCGAAGGCATGGCAGCCCAGCCCGTACGTGGCCAGCACCAGGGCGAGAACGCCCAGCATGAGGGGCAGACGCGTGCTCCAGTCGCTGATGCCGAAAATCTCGTAGCTCGCGGCCAGGCCCCAGTACATCAGCGGCGCTTTTTCCAGGTAGCGCAGGCCGTTGGTGTAAAGCGTCACCCAGTCGTGGCGCAGCAGCATCTCGCGCGCGGCCTCGGCATGGATGGTGTCCACATCATCGAGTAAGGGCGGAGTGAACATGCCCGCGGCGTAGATCGTCAGCCACAAGGCGACGAGGATCAGCAGGGACGATGCCGTAGTTCGCGGGACGGAATGAGCCTGGGAGGCTGCTGGAGGGTTCATGCGGTTGTGCGCAGGCTGATTATAGGCACTCGCACGGAGGGGATCAAACAGCGGGATGGGGCCCACGCGTCATTGCAAGCTGGGAGTTGCGGGCAGGGCGCGGCGGTCGAGCGCCGCGCGAATCTTGCCGGAGAGTTGCTTCAAGGTGAAGGGTTTTTGCAGGAAGTTGGTTTCGAGGTCGAATACCTTGTGGTCGAGCACGGTCTTACCGGCATAGCCGGAAATGAACAGCAGCCTGGTTTCCGGGCGCAAGGCGGCCAGTTCCCGGGCTAGTTCGCCGCCGCTGAAGTTGGGCATGACCACATCGGTCAGCGCCAGATGAATGGCCGGGCCGTAGGTGCGCGCCACGGAAAGAGCATCGAGACCATCTTTGGCTTCAAGGACGGTGTAGCCCTGAAGGGTCAGAAATTCCGCAGTAGCCCGGCGGACCGCACATTCGTCTTCCACCAGCAGTATGGTTTCCGAGCCGCGGGGCATTTGTTCGGGCCGTGAGGGAGCCGGTTCGTCGGCGGGTTCGACGGCGGCCACCGTCGAGGGCAGGTAGATCTTGAAGATGGTGCCCGGCTTGGGCTCGCTGTAAGCCCAGATGAACCCTTTGCTCTGTTTCACAATGCCGTAAACCGTGGCCAGACCCAGGCCTGTGCCTTCTCCCAGCGGCTTGGTGGTGTAGAAGGGCTCGAAGATGTGCGGCAGGTCGTTGGGCGGAATGCCCGCGCCGTCGTCGCTGACGGTGATCAGAGCATAGTGCCCAAGTGGGATGACGGCGGGCTTGTTGTGAATGTATGCCTCGTCGAGGGTGACGCTGGCCGTTTCAATGCACAGGTGGCCGCCCTGGGGCATGGCGTCGCGCGCATTCGCGGCCAGGTTCATGAGGATCTGCTCGATCTGCACCGGATCCACGCGCACCCGGCCCAGGCCTTTTCCGGGCACGAAGCTGAACTCGATGTCTTCGCCGATCAAACGGCGGAGGGTTTTGGCAACGCCGCCAACTACCTGATTGAGTTCCACCAGACGCAGGATCTGCGGCTGCTTGCGGCTGAAGGCCAGAAGCTGCCGCGTCAGTTCGGCGGCCCGGCGCGCCGCCAGCAGAATCTCCTGAATCTTGGTTTCCAGGCCGCTGCCCGGAGTCACGTCGTCCAGCGCGAGCTCGGAATAGCTGGTGATGATGGTCAGAAGGTTGTTGAAGTCATGGGCCACGCCGCCCGCCAGCCGCCCGATGGCGTCCATTTTTTGCGCCTGCAGCAGTTGGGCCTCCATGCGCACGCGCTCGGTGAGGTCGCGCCCGTTGGAGATGAAGTGGGTGATTTGCCCGGCTGCGTCGCGCACCGGGCAGATGCTTTGCTCAACGTAGATCAAATCGCCCTTCTTCGTGCGATTGACCAGGATGCCGCGATAGACGTTTCCCGAAAGGAGCGTATTCCACAGTTCCTGGTAGACTTCCCGTCCCTGTTCGCCGGACTTGAGCAGGCGCGGCGTTTTCCCCTGCACTTCGTCGCGGCTGTATCCGGTCAGCGCCTGGAACGTCGGATTGACGTATTCAATGATCCCGTTGCGGTTCACCACCATCACCATGTCGTCGGACTGCTCCACCGCCCGCGACAGGATACGCAACGACTTTTCCGCGCTGCGCTGTTCCTGCTGCAGCGAGCGCAGCGCCATCGTGGTGCGCATGGTGCGGACCAGGTTCGCTCCATCCAGTTGCGACTTGGCCAGGCAATCCCATGCCCCCGCCTGCACAATTTCCGCCACTGTTTTTTCATCGGCCTCTTCGGTCAGCAGAATGAAAGGCACGGAGATTCCTGCCTGGTGAAATTCAGCCAGGAACGCGAGGGCGTCGGCGTCGCCGGTCGCGTACTCGAAGAGAATCAGGTCATAGTCCTTGCGCGGCAGCATGGCGCGGGCTTCTTCGAGCGAGTGCGCGTGATCCAGATCGGCGGCCAGCGTATTGCGCGTGCGTTCCAGAATCTCGCGGATGAGGAAAAAATCCTCTTCGTTGGCGCCCACTAGCAGGACACGCATGGTGCGGGGTGCGGGTTTTGCCGCCGTGCTCACAGAACTGACTCCCTTTCTGCAGGTAGCGTTTCTGTAGTTACCATCGGAAGGGGCTGGGGTTGACGTTGCGACGGGAAACGGAGTTCGGCGGTCCGATCCGATTAGGGTTTCCCGATCGGGGAAAGGGATCGGTTTCGGGAAGCCCCTGTCTGGTTAACCAATCTGCGATAACCGCGTCTAACCAAACAGGTTCCCCTGGGGTTCGGTTTTCCGGGCCGGTCTTAAAACAAAGAGACATTTAAGGGAACGACAGCACGGCAGGTTGCGTACAGGCCTGTAAGCGGGGTTCTGCCCCTCGCTTGCAACTTGGCAAGAACTGGAGTTTTGCAAGAACTGGTACGACAGAGGAAACCGCAAGCCCGCGGCCACGCGTTGGGGCCCAGCGTCATCTGGGCCCTCGAACGGCGTGGTCTGTGATTAACGCACATCAACTTAACGCACGGCAATCTGGGAAGGGGTTCCACATGGAAAACGGGCAGAAGGGAAACGGTTTGTTCAAGCTGGCCGGGCGGCCGGACGGTCATGTGCAGGAAGTAGTGCGGCAGGCGCACGAGGAGCTGTGCCAGTTGCTGCAACAGCGCGCCGAAATTATGAAGCGCATCGGGACGGTCAAGCAGACCATCGCCGGACTGGCCCACAACTATGGCGACGGAGTGCTGAACGAGGAACTGTTGGAGTTGGTGGATCGCAAGAGCAACGGCCGCCAGCCGGGCTTCACCAAAGCCTGCCGGATGATCCTGATGGAATCCGGACACGCGATGAGCGCGCGCGATATCTGCGATTATTTCCAGCAGAACCTGCCCGAGATGCTGGCTCGGCACAAGGATCCGATGGCCTCGGTCACGACCGTGCTGAACCGGCTGGTGGACTATGGCGAGGCGCAGGCCGTGGTGTTGGCCAACGGCCGGCGGGCCTGGCGCTGGGTAGCGGAACCGGTGGCGGGAACGGCCCCGGACTTGGCGCACGTGAGCTAGCGCTGATGGCCGGCGCCGGAGTTTTCTACCCCGGCGGCAGCAGCATTCCTTTTTCCAAGTGACGGGTCACGTGCGCGTACGAAGCGGCGTGCGGATCGTGCGTGACCATCACGATCGTCTTGTGAAAGTCCTCATTCAGCCGCTTCAAAATCTCCAACACTTCCGTCGCGGAATGGCTGTCCAGGTCGCCGGTCGGTTCGTCGGCCAGCAGCAGGGTCGGATCGCTGACGATGGCCCGGGCGATGGCCACGCGCTGCTCCTGCCCGCCGGAAAGCTGTTTGGGCAGGTGGTTGACGCGATCCTCCAGCCCAACCAGCTTGAGCGCGGTCAGCACGTGGTCGCGGCGCTGGGTCGCGTTGAGCTTGGTCAATAGCAGCGGCAGCTCCACGTTCTCAAACGCGATGAGGACGGGAATCAGGTTGAACGTCTGAAAGACGTAACCGATGTGCTCGTTGCGCCAGCGGGCGATCTGGCCGTCGCTGAGGCGGAAAATGTCCTGCCCCTGCACCAGCAGTTCGCCGCTGGTGGGGCGATCAATGGCCGCGATCATGTTCAGGAGCGTGGTTTTGCCCGATCCCGAGGGGCCCATCAGGGCCATGAACTCGCCCTTGGCGATGTCAATGGAGACGTCGTCGAGCGCCTTCACTTCAAAGGCATCGCGCTTGAAGATCTTGTTGACGCCGCGGGCTTGTACGACCTTGGCGCTGGTAGCGATATTGGGTTGTGCCACTGTGCTCATGTTTGCCCCTTCTAAGATTGCTCTTCTTACGATTGCTCTTCCTATGATTGGCCCTTGATTTTGATCTTGTCTCCGTCTTTGAGGGCCGGCGGCGCGGTAGTGATGACGCTTTCGCCCCCGACCAGCCCATCCACCAGCGCTCCATCGCTGCGCTGGCTGAGAATGTGAACTTCTCGTGCCACGGCTTTGCCGTTGAAGGCGATCAACACAACCTTCTTGCCGTCTCGGTCGCGCAGGGCCGCCGCGGGCACGAACACACCCGTGGGACCCTTCGGATCTTTGTCCTTGGGCGCTTCATTGGCCAGGAACTTCACGGTCGCGTTCATCTCCGGGCGCAGTTGAATTTCCGGGTACTTACCCGGATTCAGCACCTGCACTTTTACCTGCACCGTGGCCTTCTGCCGGTTGGCCTCGGGAGAAATCTGGGCGATTTCGCCGTCATATTCCTTGTCGGGATAGGTGTCGGTCGTGACCTTCGCCTTCTGCGCGGGGCTGAGGCGCGCGAAGTCGGCTTGCGCGATGTCGAGTTCCACTTGGAGATCGTTCAAATCGGCCAGAGCCACGACCGATCCTTGCGGACCGCCCGCGGCCGCGCTGGCGAATTGCGCCGTGATGAGCTCGCCCTTTTCCGCCGTGCGGTCAAGAATCGTGCCCGTTACGGGAGCGCGGATCACAGTAGCGTCCAGTTGCGACTGGGCGTAATCGAGCTGGCCCTGCGCCTGGGTGAGCGCGCCCCTGGCGCGGGCGATTTCCTCTGCCCGTGGCCCGATGCTGGACAACTGAAAAGCCTTCTCCAGAGAATTGGCGCGCTGCTGGTCGGCCTCGAATTTCGCCGTGGCGTCGTCGAGTTGCTGGCGTGAGACCACTCCGCTGCCCGCGAGTTCTTTAGTGCGGTCGAGCGTCAGCTTGTCGTTGGTCAGGGTGGCGCGGGCTTCGTCGAGATTGTGCTGCGCCTGCTGGATTTCCTCCGGCCGCGAACCATGCTGCAACTCGTCGAGATAGGCGCGTGCGTTCTCCACCGCGCCTTTGGCCTGTTCGTAGGCTGCGCGAAATTCCTGATCTTCCAGACGAACCAGCACCTGGCCTTCCTTGACCTTGTCGCCTTTTTCCACGCCAATCCAGGCCAGACGGCCCGTGACCTTGGAGTTCACGTTGATGGTGTGATGCGCCACGATGTAACCGGTAGCGGAAAGCACGGTTCCACCCACGTCGCTGGTTTCGGCGGCGGCGCGCACCACCTCGACTTCCGGCGCGTCGGAGGCGAACATGCGGTAGGCCAATACGCACAAGCCCAGCACGACGAAAAACGCGATGCCGCCGAGGATGTAGCGGCGCGCCCAGGCCGGCGGGTCTCCGCCGTCGCCGCCGCGCGCGCTGCGGTCAATGCGCAGGCTCTGCAAGTCTTCGTGTTTGGTATCAATCCCCATACGAATAAAATACTGCTCCAGTTCCTGATAAGTTCCGTCGTACCCCGTAGCGCCGGCATCCTGCCGGCTGGCGCGAGGGCGTCTCGCCCTCGCGCCCCGGCGGGCGAGGATGCCCGCCGGACAGCCGCCGGGACGGCGGCGCTACTTAATCTAGCTCCGCAGCGCGTTCAAAATATTCTGCCGCGCGGCGTGCCAGGCGGGTGCCAGCCCGCCCACAAATCCCATGATCAAGGCGAACAGAAGTGCATATCCCGCAACCTGCCAGGTGATGCGCAGGGCGAACACCACTTCGCTGAACGTAACCTGATTCGACGTTCCCGTCTGCATGCCGTTGAACGGAAGCATGAGCAAAATTCCAGCCGCCGCGCCCAGCAAGGCCAGAAGCAGGGATTCCAGCACAAACGACGTCAGAATCGCCGGCCGTGAGAAGCCGATCACGCGCAGCGTGGCAATTTCGCGCCCGCGATACGCGACCGCCGCGTACATCGTGTTCATGGCGGCGAAAATCGAGCCGATGGCCATGATGAAGCCCACCACGAAGCCGATGATCCGGATGGGTGCGCCGGAACTGGTCTGCTTGGCGTAGTAGTCGGTCTCGTTGAATCCTTCCAGCTTCAATCGCTGATCGTCGCTGACCCGGTTCTTGAGCGCGTCGGCGGCAATGGGATCAGTCGCGTGCAGGTAGGCCGACGAATAACCGCCCTGGCGATCGAAGTCGGAGGCCATCTGGTTCACATCGCCCCACACTTCGGACTCGTAGGCCGAGCCCCCCGCATCAAAGATTCCCACAACCTTCCACGATCCTTTGCCGAACTCCATGGTGTCGCCGATATTGGCGTGGGCAAAGCGGTTGCGAATGGACTGGCTGACGACGACTTCGCGCTGTCCGGTTTCAAACCAGCGCCCCGCCACCAGTTTTACGCCAGGATGATCGCCCGGGCCGGACAATTGCCGCATTTCGAGGCCGTCGGGCATCATGCCCCGCACCGTCACGTTGACTTCGCCGGTGCCGTCTTTTCGCGGCAGGATGATCACCACCACCCACTCGCCCGAGGTCATGGGCTCGCCGTGGCTGTCCTTGGCGATGCCGGGAAGGGTTTTCAGCGTGGGATAGAGCGAGGCATCGAATCCGCCGGACAACTCCGCCTCCGACCCTTTGCGCAGCACCAGCACATTCAGAGGATTGCCGCTGCTGACAAAAGCGCGGTTCAGTCCGGCCAGCAGCGCCATCAGGAAAATCACGGTGGTCACCGTGAGCGCAATGCCCAGCGCGGTCATGACGGTGAGGCCCTTGCGGAGCCTTAAGTTGCGGATGTTATAGCTGATCGGTATCGCCATAATTAAACTCTGTTCGGTAATTCTCAACTCAGCCGATGTAGCGCAACGCCTCCACAATGTTCATGCGCGACGCTTTGTACGCGGGAATATACCCGCTCACCAGTCCAAGGATGAGGGCCATCACCAACGACAACCCTGCCGCGGCCGGGTTCACTTTCATATCCAGCGGGATGCCAAGCCCGATGAAACGGTGGGTCAATCCCGCGATCACGGGAATCGCCACCAGAATCCCAAGCACTCCGCCGGCCAGGGACAAGGCGACGGACTCGCTCACAAAAATCGAAAGCACGCGCTGGCGGGTGAAGCCAAGGGTTTTCAGCAAGGCCACTTCGCGGGTGCGGCTGCGCACCGACATCGCCATGGTGTTGGCCGAAACCAGCATGATGGTGAACACCACCGCTCCGCAAATGCCCAGGATGAATGCTTTGATGTTCCCTAAGGAAGCGACAAAGCCCAGCTGAAACGCTTTCTCGCTCTCGGTTTTGGTCTGCAGCGGCGAGTTGCGGAACATATCGTCAATTACGGATGACGCTTCGGCCACGTGGTCCGCGGAGTCCACTTGCGCGATGTACCAGCCCGCCTGCCCCTTGAACCACGGCACCGCCTCTTCCAGGTACTTGGCGTTGAAATAGAGCGCATTCTGGGGCGGATCGCGATGGTAGATGCCGCGAATCGTCAAATCGAGGTTCACCGGGAAGATGTTTGCCTGCAGCGTGATGTGATCGCCGATCTTCCAGCCATACTTGTTGGCCAGCGTGACGTCCACCAACGCCCCGGCGCGATCCTGCTGCCATGCCTTCATCTGATCGGGTGGGACGATCTTGTCCGAGGCTACCTTCAGATACTCGTCCGGATCGGTGCCCATTTGGGCAAAAAAGTGGTTCGGCTTGTCATCTATATAACGGCCTCCGAACCAGGTCATGGGAGCGACCGCGGTCACGCCAGGGACGTTGCGAATCTTGTCGCGATAGAACGCCGGCAGGAAGAATGCCAGCGAGACGCGGTCGCGGACGATCAATCGCCGCGACGCCTCCGGCGCCACCTGGTCCACATAAAAAGAGCGCCAGATGCAGATCATCAGCGTGAGCAACAACAGCGAGAAGCTGATGCTGATCATGGTCAGCAGGCTGCGCCGCTTGTTGCGAAACGTATTGCGCACCACGAAACTGCCCAGCGTCATAAATTTAGTCCTGCCTAAGCCAAACCGTCGAGCTTCGCTCGACCGGACAGCCGGGGGCGGCTGTCCCCACATGAATTCATCCGATGTGCCGCAATCCGTCCACAATGTTTACCTGCGAAGCGTGGTAGGACGGCAGGGCCGCACTGAGCAGTCCTACTACTCCCGAGGTCAACATGGCGACCAGCCAGATATCTGCCGTCACCTTCAAGGGGAAAAAGCTGATGAACTGCTTCGAATGGGTTAAGCCGTAAATCATCAGCCATCCCATGCCAACTCCGATCACGCCCCCGGCCAGCGAAAGGGCCACCGCTTCGCTCACGAACAACCCCAGGACTCCACGCTTGGTGAACCCCAGCGTCTTGAGCACGGCCACTTCCCGTGTTCGTTCGCGGATGGACATCGCCATGGTATTGGCGGAAACCAGCAGCGTGGCGAAGACCACGGCCGAGCAGATGCTCAGAATGAACGCCTTTACGTTGCCATACATGGCCACAAACTCCAGGCCGAATGCCTTTTCGCTTTCCGACTTGGTGGGCTGAGGTGAGTTGCGGAACATGTCGTCCACGGCGGTGGTAATTTTGCTCACATCCGCGGGAGTCGCCGCCAGAATGCTGAACGAACCGGCCTGCCCCTTGAACCAGGAAACTGCCTCTTCCACATACTTGGAGTTGAAGTAGACCGACTTGTTGTCGGGGTTCGAATGGAAGATCCCACGTACGTTGAGCTCAAGGGTGACCGGATAAATGTCTCCCACGACCACCATGCGGTCGCCCAGTTTCCAGCCGTACTTGTTGGCCAAGTAATCGTCCACAATTACACCCTGGCGGTCGCGCCGCCAGGCGGCGATTTGGTCGGTGGGCATCTGGGCGTCGCGGTAAACCTTGAAAAACTCGTCGGGATCAGTGCCGAACCGTGCGAAAAAGTTTTCCGGTTTCTGGTCTTTGTAGACTCCGTTAAACCACGTGACCGGGATCACCGCCACGACTCCCGGAATTGCCCTGATCTTTTCCCGGTAGTAGCCGGGCAGGTTGAATGTGAGTGAAACGCGGTGCCGGACCACAAGCCTTTCGGCTGATTCAGCGCTGCCCTCATCCAGATAGGCCCCACGCCAGATCGTCATCATGAGCGTCAGCAAAAGCAAAGAAAAGGCGATGCTCAGCACGGTCAAAATGCTGCGGCGCTTGTTGCGGAACGCGTTCTTGGTCACGAAGCGCGTCAGGGTCACGGATGAACCTCGGGAAGAAGCGGAAACCGGGCGCCGGAGGCTGGCACACGTTCGTCTGGCACACCCCCGTCCAGCCAGAATAAACGATGCCACTGGCCGCGGACAACCATGCCGGATTCGGTTTTCGTCACAGTCAAGTCCTAAGCCCCAATCCTGATCCTGAGTGAATTCTCGCTCCTACTGGCAACGCCCGCCAGTGGAGATCGTCATCAGGCTTGGATGACAAATGTCACCCGGGGGTCCATTAATCATTACAACTGCGGGCGGGGCGCAAAGTTACGGGGCTGAGGCTGCACGCGTCGACCAGGGCAGGGATTCGGAACGGGATCAGCGCGGGAAACCACATCCCGGGCCGCGAGCGCTGGCACAATGCCTGGTGCGCTCGCGGACCGGGGAGAAAATACGGGGAATTATTTGTAGGTGGCGCTGGTGCGGGCCAGCATATCGCGGTGCGGCGTGAAGTCCACCATGGAACCAAATGCCGGACCGTCCAGCGGGTTCGCTTTCAGGGTCTCCTGCAGCGCAGCGTTGACCTTGTCCAGGCCTTCCGCGCTCGAGGTGATGTAGAAAATCCAGAACGTGCCGGGCGCTTCGGTGTGGATGGCTTCGACGTCCACTTCATACTCGTGCAGCGTGCCGTCGGCGAGCAGTTTCTCCATCATCGGCACGATCAGGCCCTTGCTCAGTTTCTCGACGGCGTTGTCCGGCGCGTCGGGCTTTAGCCTATAGGACGCCCCGTGCGTGTATGCGTCTTTCCACGATCCGGAGTGCCAGTTGTAATAGCGGCTGACGTAAATGCTGTCCCAGTGCTTGGTAGCGCTGGACAGAACAGGAGAAACGGCAGTGCCGGACTTGTAGGTCTGGTCCAGCACGTTGAGCAGTCCGGCCAGGGACATGGCCGACCACCAGCTATCGTGAGTGGGACCGTCGGCCGTGTGGATCAGGTTCAAGTCGCTGCCGTAGGCGACGATGGTCCCGTCGGCGAGCGCCTTATCCAGCATCTTTTGATTCCCTGCGCCAAACTTCTCCATGTCCGCCCACTGGGCGCGGGGAAGGGTCCAATCCCCCACGTACGAATACATCGGCGGCTTCTCTTTCACTTCCGACATCTGCGCGCTTGCGGGCGCAGACGAAACGACGGACATCGCGAGTGTGCACACACCTACCAGAACACCGCACCAACTCTTGCTCATTTATGTTTATCCTCAGTCACTAGCCAGGATTTGGATCTCACTATCCTTAGCCTCGGCAGTGTACACCCGGGGGGCCCGCGAAAGTCGAATTCGCACCCCAGGCGGCTGGGGCGCTGACCGCAGAGGGGAGTTTGGGCTGGATCTCCACCCCCAGCCGCTCACGGCCAAACTCCGGTTTCCAGCCCTTACCTTAGTAACTCGAAGAGGGGAACGAGCAACGGTATCCTAACCGTACCCTCTCCCCGGATCTCCGTCGGCCGAGCCTTGCCGTGACGCTAGAGGCTCGATGGAATGGAGCTAGGAAGGAAATGTCTACAAAAATCGGCCCTTTCGAAATTCTGAGTGAACTGGCCAAGTCTCCCACGGGAACGGTCTACAAAGCCAACGATCCCGAAAGCGGGCAGACCGTCGCCCTGAAAGCCATCCAGTTGAGCGCGTTCGGACAGAGCGCGTCCGCCCTGGAACACGCGCTGCTGGAAGAGGCCGAAAGCACCAAGGTCCTCGGCAGCCCCAACATCACGCTGGTGTTTGGCGCGGGCGAAATTGAAGGCCAGTTCTGCGCGGCCATGGAATACGTGCAGGGCAACAGCATCGCCACCATGCTGGCGCGCAAAGAAGGATTTTCGATCTGGGATCTGCTCGACATCGGGCGCCAGTTGTGCGGCGCGCTCGATTATGCCGCCTCCCAGCACATTGTTCACTACAGCCTGGAGCCGGCCAAGATCATGTGCGGCTGGGATGGCACGGTCAAGATTCTTGGGTTCGGCCTGTCGAGTGTGGGCAGGTTTGTGCAGCACGTAGCCGAGGGAGTTCCTTCGATCCAGCACTACATGTCGCCGGAGCAGATTCTGGAGCAGCCCATGGACGGGCGGTCGAACCTGTTCAGCGTGGGCGCCATCTTCTACGAAATGGTGACGGAGCGGAAGGCGTTTGACCGCGACGATGTGGCCACGTTGCGGCAGAGCATTCTCGACAGCACGCCGGTGGCTCCCCTTCATGTGAATCCGAAAGTGCATCCCCTGCTCAGCGACCTCATCATGAAGGCGCTGGAAAAAGATCCTGCCCAGCGCTATCAGAATGGCCGGGAACTGCTGGACGATCTGGAGAAATGCAAGGATTCGAAGCCGCTCGCAGCGAAGGGAGCGGCGGCTGCCGCCAAGCCGGCAGCGCCGGCCAAGTCTGTGGCACAGCCTGCGGCGCCGCCCAAGGCCGCGTCAGGCTTGGCCAAACCCGTTTCTCAAGCGGCAGCACCAGCGGCCAAAGGTCTGGCCAAACCCGCGTCAGGTCTGGCCAAGGCCTCGAGCCCGGCCACTCCCGCAGCCTCGCGGCCGGCGGAAGTGAAGTCCACGGCGGCACGTCCCGCGGAGAAAAATCCGCCGGCGGAAGCGGCGGAAATCAAGCCCTCAACGCTGGCCAAGCCGGTCAGCAAGCTGGCGGTTCCGAAGGCGGCTGCAGCCGCGGCGAGCGCAGGCAGCAGCGGCGTGTCGCAGGCATCGCCGCAATCGGAAGAGGTCGAGCTTGATCTTTCCAACCAGTTCATTACGTCCTGTGTGAAGGCAACCCTCGAGGCATCGGAGTCGCCGTCGGCGCAAATGTCTTCAGCCGTGGTAGACGAGCCGCAGGTCGAGACTTTCGAGCCGGCGTTCACCGCGAGCACTCCGAGGATGGCCGTGGATCCGATCATGGCCGAAGGCGGGCCGGGCAGTGGCTCCGGCACCAAGTTCTCCGACATTACGGAACTGCCTCCGCTGAAGGAAGTGTACATAGCTCCGCCGCCCCCGCCCCCGCCTCCGGTGCACAGCGAGCCAGCCGCCGCGCCGACCATGTTCAAGGGCAACCTGAAAGACGACGAAAAGCCCAAGGTGCAGCCGCGCGAAGTGGCGGAGAAGGCAATCAAGGAAATCAGAAACGTTCCTCCGAAACTGATGCTCTATGCCCTGGGCGGCGCGGGCGCGCTGATCCTGATCATTGGCATCGCGGTGACGTTCTACATTCATGGGCTGAACAGCGATGACGATTCGGGAGCCGGGCGCCCTTCCGCTGTGGCGGAAGCGCCCGTGCAGACTCCGGCCAGCGAGCCGCCAGCGCCTCGCGCCTCTGCTGCGACTCGCCCGCCTGCCCACGAGGCCGCCCCTGAACCGGAGGTTGCGCCAGTTCCTGTGAGCGCCAAGGGAAAGAACGCGCGGAAGAAGGCTGCTCCGCCGCCCGCTCCGGTGATTGTTCCTGGAAAATTGGCGGTGGATTCGACGCCGCAAGGCGCGCAAGTGCAACTGGATGGCAGGAGCGATCCCAGCTGGGTTACGCCGTTTACCCTGCCCAATCTGCAGCCCGGCCAGCACTCCGTCACCGTCAGCAAGGCGGGCTATTCCAGCGACACGCGCACGGTCAACGTGGCATCGGGCAATCAGGCGACGGTGGTGGCGCATCTGTCGCAGTTGATGGCCACGCTGGTGGTGAACAGCGATCCCGCCGGGGCCATCATCTACGTGGACGGCCGGGACACCGGCGCCAAGACGCCCGGGCAGGTCAACGTGGACAAGGGCTCGCACGTGGTGCTGGTGCGAAAGATGGGCTACATTGACGAGACCATGAACTCTCAGTTCGTGCTGGGGCAGACGTTTAACTTTGCTCCCACGCTGCGGGCCCTCGGCAATGCCGACAGCATCAAGGCCGTCGGAAAAATGTCGAAGCTGTTCGGCGGCAAAGGCGCGCAGCCGGGACAGGCGATGGTGAGCATCCACACCCAGCCCAAAGGAGCGCAGGTGGCCATCAACCAGCACATCATGGAAAAAAATTCGCCGCTGGACGTGGCGCTCGATCCCGGCAACTACGTGGTTGACATCACGCTGACCGGATACGCCCCGGTGCACAAAGTCATCAACGCCGACAAGGGCGGCAAAGTGGTGGTGGACGAAGTGCTGCAGCGGCAATAGGGCGCACGCGCCATGGCTTGCGCTGGAGGATCTGCGCTGGCGGGGCCTGCGATCGGCTGATGAACGGCGGGTTGGAGTTCTTTTTTTCTTCTTGCTCTTTCCTCTTCTTCTCTATTTCTCTTCTCTTACCCTTTTTTGGCTTTCTGCTCTTGCGGTACTTTCCTGGTGCAATGAAACGTTAGGAGTGATCACTCCCACAACGGGCGTCAGCCCCGAGCTATTCGGAGTAGCTTGCCTGAAGCGCCCTGCATCGGGTGTCCCTCTGTCCCTCGCGCCCAAGAATGGGGAGGTTGCGGGGGCCGCGAGTTTCCTAGGACTAGCGCCGCGCCACACCCGGTACCTACGCTGTCCACAATAATCAAAGCGAGTTTCACGGTGAAGGTTGTTCGTCACACGCGCGGAAAAAATCTGTGGAAAAAATGAAAGTTTTGGTAGAGACGTAGCTTCGCTACGTCTCGGCTGACGCTGTATGGCGGTTGGGCGAGAGCCGGGGTGGTGCCGGCAGAGACGTTGCAAGCAACGCCTCTACGACGGCTTGTCGGCAATCCAGCGGGAGATGGCGGTGACCGGCAGGCAGGGATTCTTCGCTGCGCTCAGAATGACCAGGGATTGGTTGAGGGATGCTTAGTGCGGCAGCGTGAAGTTGATGGTGACCGGGGTCTGGATCTCGATCGGCTCGCCGTCGAGCAGATACGGTTTGTATTTCCAGCGCTTGACGGCGTCGGTGGCAGCGTGCGTGAGTTGCGGATCTCCGCTCAGCACCTTTACTTCGGTGATTTCGCCTGTCTTGGAAACCGTAGCCAACAACTGGACGGTGCCCTCGATTCTCAAGCGCAAAGCGCTCGCAGGATAGGCAGGCGCGATCTTTTTGATCAACAATCCCTGGGATACGCCCTGAGAAACGTTCAACCGCTGCAGCACGGGCCGAGCCGTGCTGCTCGAAGAAACCAGGTTGGGTGGCGGCCCGCTGCCCGATGGAGCGGCAATCCCGATCACACTGGGCGCCGGGGCGTCCGGTACGGCTGGTTTTGCAGTCATGCCCCGCACCGTTCCTCCCTTGACCACGAGAGGCGCGACAGCCGGCTTGGCTGCGGCAGCACCTTTGCCAGAAGGCGCAGCGGAACTGGAGGGCGTTTCCGTATCAGAGGAAGTGTCGGAATCCGGGGCCGATTTGGTGTTATCGGCGACCGTGCTCTTTGGTTGCGCGGCAGCGGGAGGAACTGGCCGGGAGGGCGCGGGCGCAGGAACCGGAGTTGACGTCAACGGAGACCGGCCGCTGCTCGGCTGCGGGTTTGGACCGGGGTTGTTGACCGGTTGCGCATGGTGTCCGATGTAGAAAGTCCATGCGAAATAGAGTCCAACGGCCAGCAGCACGACCGCGACGATTCCTAACAGAATCTTCTTGCTCCCGGTGGGTTCGGCAGTGGCGTTCCCTCCGAAGGTGAAGGAAGGCGCGGGCGCCTCGTACGCAGGGCTGGCGGATTCGGGCGCTGCTGGCGCGGGAGTCTCAAAAAGGTCGTCCGCCGCTTTGGCGGAACTTGCTGGGGATTCGTCCGCGGGCGCTGCTTCGACCGGCGAGACAGGTCGTGCTTCGCGAGCCGGAGCGGGTGCGCTGGCGGCGCCGCTGCTGAACGATGCAGATGCGGTCGCGGCCGGCTTCGCGAGCGGCTTCGCCAGGGCGGGCAAGGCAGAGACCGCCGGAGTGGCCGGAGCGGCTGGCGTGGCCAATTTTGCCGGCGCTGGAGCCGCTGTGGTTGGTTTCGTAGGAACTTGTGGTGTCGCCGGAGCAGGCGGCTTCGTGATGCCCGCGCTGGAACTTCTGGCTACGGGCGGCTCTTGCTCCGGTGCGACCGGAGCCGGGGCTGGCGCTGCGGGCGGGCCGGGCCATGCTGGTCTTGCTGCTGGAGTTGGCGCCGGCCGGGAAGCCGAGGCGGTCGTCGGAACAGGCGCAACCGGCGAACTCACTGGCGGTTTGGCTGGTGCTGCCGACGCTGCCGCTGCTGCTGCTGCCGCCGCGCCCGATTTGGCCGCCTCGCTCTTGCGCAGCAGTCCGCGCGCCACGCGCAACGTTCCCTTGGCCTGCTCGATGTTGATGGGTTTGGTCAGGACCAGGTTGGCGCCAATGCGAAATGCCTTGGCCACCCCGGCCTGACCTTCCACCACCGCGACCGCAAGCGACGCCTGGTTGGACGCCGAGTTGCGCGCGCTTTTGAACAACAGCGTGGCGTTCTGCTCGTTATCGCAGTCCACCACGATGGCGTCGAAATGCGCCGCCATCAGCTTCTTGACCGCAGCGAAGGTTTCGGTGCAGGGCTCAACGCTGAACTCGAGCTCGCTCAGGACATGCGTCACCGAGCGGGCGGTTTTTTCATCGGGACAGAAGAGAAGAGCTTGGTAACCCATACTAAGGTCATCGTAGGAACAGCCGTAAGGGGCGGCAAGTTACGGCAGTAATCCGGGCGGGCTTGATTTTTGAGGGCATTTATTTTCCGGGGAAGACGGGAGGAATCCTGCTGCGCTTCCGCGAGGGCATGTACCTCAGTTTGAGGACCTCTGTCTTGAAGACGGGGCTTACAATAACGCTCCATGCGGGTGCCGCGGTGGCTGAAGATCGCCTGGACGGTGTGGCTGGTGGTCTGGGCGCCGGTGTACTGGCGGCAGTACGGGGCGCAGAACTTCCTGTTTTTCTGCGACATCGGGAACGTGCTGATCGGAATCGGCCTGTGGCTGGAGAGCGCGCTGATCTTCTCCTGGGTGGCGTGCGGGCTGCTGCTGTTCCAAACGCTCTACATCGTTGATCTGGCGGGCGCGCTGCTCACGGGGCATCACTATATCGGGGGCACGGAGTATATGTTCGACCCGGGGCTGTCTCTCTTCGTTAGGCTGTTGAGCCTATTTCACGTGGTCACGCCGCCGCTGCTGTTGTGGGCGATCTGGCGGCTGGGCTACGACCGGCGGGGATGGCAACTGCAGACGCTGACGGCGTGGGTCGTTGTGCCGATCAATTATTTCTGGCGGCCGGAAATGAATGTGAACTGGGCACGCGGGCCGTTTTTTCATGAGCAGCACGCCATGCCGGGAGGGGTGTATCTGCTCGGCTATCTCATTGTTGTGCCGCTTTGCGTGTATTTTCCCACGCACTTATTTCTGAAGTGGCTGAGGCGGCGCTGGCAAACTCCACGTTAGAAGTTATCCCAATCGGAGAGCCGTTTCTAACAGAAAGCGCCCGGATCAACGGAAAGCCGTTGGACTGGTATGGTCGTTTACAATGAGTGGCCGCCGCGGGGGGCGATGGCTCACCCCCTGGTGTTTCGTCTTGGGTTCTTAGCCAAGGCCAGCGTGATAGCAGATGGGCCGCTACTTCAGGGATTCGAAATGGGGAGCGCTTGATGAAAACGCCTGCATTGTTTGACTTAACCGGCCAGGTGGCTGTAGTGACCGGCGGGAATGGCGGAATTGGCCGCGGCATCGCACTCGGATTGGCCGAGGCCGGGGCTGCCGTCGCAGTGCTTGGACGAAACGAGGAAAAGAACCAGCGGGTTCTTTCCGAATTGAAGGCGGTCGGCGTTCCATCGATCGCGGTGAGGGTGGATGTGACCGACCGCGCCGGACTGGAGCCCGCGCTGAATAGGGTCGAGAGCGAACTCGGGGGCGTCAGCGTACTGGTCAATAATGCGGGCAACGTGTCGTTGAGCGGCGGTGTGTTGCAGGAAAAACCTGAGGATTGGGACAACGTGATCGAGACTCAACTCAGTGCGGTTTTTCTTCTTTCGAAGCTCGTGGCCCGATCGATGCTTAGTCGTAAGGGTGGAAAGATTATTAACATCGGCAGCATGTACTCGTTCTTTGGATCTGGCCTTGTCCCCTCCTACAGCGCAGCGAAAGGAGCGATTGTCCAGCTGACCAAGTCAATGGCCATTGAACTCGCCCCGCACAACATTCAAGTCAATGCGATCGCGCCCGGGTGGATTGAAACGGACATGACGGCGCCCGTGCGGACAATGCCCATGAACGACGAAATTCTTGCCCGGACCCCCGCCGGGCGATGGGGTCGAGCGGAGGAAATCGCCGGAACAGCCGTGTACCTGGCCTCGCGGGCTTCGGACTTCGTTACCGGCACTACGATTCGTGTGGACGGCGGTTATGCAATCCGATGACATGCCGAAAGTAATCCCTGCCGAAACCGATCATTCTCGGCGGCTTGAAACCTGTGCGCCTAGCGGGTCTTGCCAGGATCGTCTTCCTTGCGCACCGCCGACTCTCGCGCAGGGTACTCAATTGATCCCTTGAACGAAGAAATATCTTCCTCGTGGAAATCGGGGAAGGGCAGATGCTTGCCCTCGCGCAGGTCGGCGATCTTCTTGACTGCTGTGTCAGCCTTCTCCTGCTCGATGCCGGCATCGCGGCCGAGATAAAGAGTTTGCGAGGGAAGGGCGAGGCCGCTGCCCGAGTCTTCCACGATGTCCATCATGCGCAGCAGCAGATCTTCGCGCACGGCCGCGAATTCGTTGAAGTCGCGGGTCAGGATGTAGCACACCGCCTCCACGTTCAAGGAAGTTCCCGCAATATCGGTGAGGCGCACGCGGACGCTTTTGGCTTCGACCTTAGGATGGCTGTAGAGCAGGCGGCGAACTTCGGCGAGCACGAAGCGCAGATGATCGGCCTTGGTTTCGGAACGCACGCCGAGATTGGTCTTGAACAGAATCTTGTCGCGGCGGCTGAGGTTTTCCAGGTTGATCGTGGCCATGGTGCCGTTGGGGATGGCCAGCAGGGTGCGTTCGTCGGTGCGGATGCGGGTGGAACGCAGGCCGATGTCTTCGACCACGCCGGTGCGGTCGCCGATGCGGCAGGTGTCGCCCACGCGAAGAACTTCGTCGCCGAGGATGGAAACGCCGCCAAAGAGATTTTCGATCGTCTTCTGCGCGCCGAAGCCGATGGCCAGCCCGCCGATGCCGAGTCCGGCGAGAGCCGTGCTCATGTTGAAGCCCAGGCTGCCGAACACGGCCAGCACTCCAACAACGAAGATTACGGCCTTGAGAATGCGCTCGCCCAGCAGCATGAGCGATCCCGTGCCGGCGTGGCCGCGCGTCAAAGCCCGAGTGCGCACGCGGCGCAAAGACCAGCGCACGACGCGCCAGAAAATCCAGGTGGCGCTCACAATCAGGGCCACCGAGGTGAGTTGAAAGTAATAGTGCCGCGGCAGAAGCGGCATGCCCAGATAGCGGGCGAAAACCTGATGAGCCAGCGTGCCGGCCAGTAGCCAGGCCGGACCTGAAACCGAGCGCCAGTTGGCAACTTCGACCTGGCCGCGCCGACGAGCCCACCAGCGCAGGGGAATCTCGAGCAGAGCCAGCACCAGCCAGCCCACAGCGGCGGCCACCGGCGCGGCGACGAGCAGCGCCAGCCACTGCCACAGCGGCATCCCGCCGAGTTGGTGTTTGACCAGCACGCCGGGCAGTCGGCTCTCCACCTGCCGCGCTTCGACCTGGTCGTAAAGCTCGGGAAGTTTAACCAGCGTGTCGGAAGAAATCAGCCAGATCTTGCCCGCGTTCGGATCGGAGACGCGCACCAGTTGCAGGTCCACCTCGACGTCGCCCGACACCATGGCGCCGAGATTCTGCCGGTCGAGCGGAACTCCTTCCTGCGGAGTGCCTTGAGGCAGCGTGCTCACATTTTTCAGGCTGCCGGTGAAAGCACCGTCCATGACGGCCTTGAGCTGGGTGGAGATCTGCTCGCCTTCGGTCTGACGGTGCGCCGGGCTCATCTGCAGGTATTGCGCGGCGAGGGTGTAGTTGCCAGATTGCGCCGCCTCGAGGAATCCGAGAACGGTGCCCGAGGGCGTGGTGCGGTTCAGAGGATCAACGGAGCCACTGGGAGCGCTGGGTGCCGGGGCGGACGGTTGCAGAACCTGGCCGAGAGCGGTCTGGGCGGGAGAAGGCAGGCAAGCGGCGAGGCAGAGAACGGCGAGGACGAGAACGCGGCAGCCCCTGAGATTCCTACGAGGGCGGTGGGCGGCGCAGGCCAGCACGAGGTCCTTCGACTGCGGTTCTGCTTCGCTGCGCGAAGCAGAATCCTCGCTCAGGATGACAAGATCGTTGAGGAAAGAGCGCATGATGTTTCTCCCGCTCCGATGGGCCCTCATCCTCGCTTGGGCCGGTAGATGTGCGTGCTGGTACCGAAGAAAACTTCGGCGGATTCCATCACCGTTTCCGAGAGCGTGGGATGCGGATGGATGGTCAGGGCCACATCCTTGGTCAGCGCCGCCATTTCGATGGCGAGCACGCCTTCGGCGATCAGTTCGCCGGCGCCAGCGCCCACGATGCCGACTCCCAGAACGCGCTCGTTCTGCGGATCGATCAGCAGCTTGGTCATGCCTTCGGGGCGGTCGAGCGTGATGGCGCGGCCGGATGCGGCCCAGGGGAACTTCGCAACCTTAATTTCGCGGTTTTCCTTTTGTGCTTCGGTTTCGGTCAGACCGCACCAGGCGATTTCAGGATCGGTAAAGACGACCGCCGGTATCGCGTTAGGCTCGAATGCGACTTTGTGTCCGGCGATGGCTTCGACGGCGGTGCGGCCTTCGTGCGACGCCTTGTGGGCGAGCATGGGCTCGCCGACTACGTCGCCGATGGCGTAGATACCGGGATCGTCGGTCTGCAGTTGCTTGTTGACCTGAATAAATCCGCGCGGGCCGACTAGCACCCGCGTTTTTTCGAGGCCAGGAATTTCTGAGTTGGGCTTGCGGCCAACGGAGACGAGGACGCGATCGAATACTTTATCCTGCGTGTTGCCGTCTTGTGCTTTCAGCGTGGCGCGAATGCCCGAGCCTTCGTCTTTGACCGAGGCGACGGTGGTGTTGAGCAGGATTCCTTCGAACATTTTTTCCAGGCGCTTGTGCAGCGGAAGGACGAGATCGCGATCGGCGCCCGGGAGCAGGCCGGGAAGCATTTCTACGACGGTGACGCGCGTGCCCAGCGCGGCGTAGACGGAGCCGAGTTCGAGGCCAATGTATCCGCCGCCGACCACGAGCAGTGTGCCGGGAATGTCTTCGAGGTTCAGCGCGCCGGTGGAGTCCATCATGCGGGGCGTGTCGAGCTTCAAAGAGGGAACGATCGCGGGGCGGGAGCCGGTGGCGATGACGATGCGGTCGAAGGGGAGCGATTCCTGGGTGCCGTCGGATTTCGTGACCCGCAGCGTTGTGGAAGTTTCGAAGGCGGCCCGGCCCTGCACGTAACGGACTTTGCGTTGTTTCGAGAGAACGCCGAGGCCTCCGGTCAACTTCTTGACCACGCCTTCTTTCCACGAACGCAGGCGCGCCAGATCAATTTTCGGTGCGGCGAATTCGATTCCCCAGTCTTTGGCCTGATGCGATTCTTCGAGCAGTTTGGCGACGTGCAGCAGGGCCTTCGAGGGAATGCAGCCGCGATACAGGCAGACGCCGCCGGGGTTGAGTTCGGGATCTATGAGCGTTACGGTCATGCCGAGATCGGCGGCGAGGAACGCGGCGGCGTAGCCTCCGGGGCCGGCGCCGATGACGGCGATGTTGAAGGATGAAGTGTCAGTCATGTGGTGTAAATTTCCCTCGTAGAGACGTTGCTTGCAACGTCTCTGCCGGCAGCGCTTCCAACCCAGAGTTCAGCGGCACCGCCGGCAGAGACGTAGCAAGCTACGTCTCTACGATATGAACTTCCTATCCCTGTACCGACAGCAGGAACGGCTGCTCAAACGCTTCCGCGATCCAGCGCAGGAAGCGAGCGGCGTCGGCGCCGTCAATCAGGCGGTGGTCGTAGGAAAGCGAGAGCGGCAGAATCAGGCGCGGCTCGAACTTGCCCCCACCCTTGTGTTGGACCCACTCCGGCTCCATGCGCGAGCGCGAGAGGCCGAGAATCGCGACTTCAGGAAAATTCACGATGGGCGTAAAGCCGATGCCGCCAATGCCGCCCAGATTCGTAATGGTGAACGTGCCGCCCTGCATTTCCTCGGGCGTGAGTTTCTTGTCGCGCGCTTTTTTCGAGAGTTGCGACAGCTCGACCGCCAGTTCGACAATATTCTTCTTGTCCACGTCGCGGATCACGGGCACCAGCAGGCCGCGGTCGGTGTCGGCAGCTACGCCGATGTGGATGTACTGCTTGTAGACGATTTCTTCCTTATCGAGATCAATGCTGGCGTTGAACTGCGGGAAGACTTTCAAAGCGGCGGCGCAGACTTTCAAAGCGATCGCGGTCACCGTCATCTTTCCCCCGGCTTCTTCGGCCTTGGGAGCGAAGCGGGCGCGCAGTTGTTCAAGTTCGGTGATGTCGGCGCGGTCGTGCTGGGTGACGTGCGGAATCGTGTTCCACGCTTCGGCGAGGTGCTCGGCCGTCTTGCGCCGAACGCCGCGTATGGAGACGCGCTCGACCTTGCCCCACTTGGCGAAGTCGGGAAGCTGGGGCTGCGCAAAATGTCCGGCGCGGGGCGGGGCTTGCGCCGCCGCCGATGCGGCTTGCAGCAGGGACTTGGCGTAGGCCTTGACGTCGTCTTCGCTGATGCGGCCGCCGGGGCCGGTGCCTTTCACTTCGTAGATGTCCACGCCGACCTCGCGGGCCAGGCGGCGCACGTGCGGCGCGGCAGGAATGGGCTGGCGATGTTCGGTGCCCGCGACCTTGCCCAGCTGCACCGGCATGCTGAAGACCGGCGCCGCAAACTTGGGCTGGTCGGGAGGCAGAGCCTGCTCCTCGGTCTTGCCCTCAGCGCGAATTGCGGCCTGAAAAGCCAGACGCGCTCCGGTCTGCCCGGAGACATGCTCGACGGGAGCGTTGCGGCCGCGCGCCGGATCGGGCTGGACGGGGGCTCCGCCTTCGAGCGTGAAGATGACCTGGCCGACTTTGATCTTCTCGCCTTCCTTGACTTTGACTTCTTTGACGATGCCGCTCACTGATGATGGAACTTCGACCACGGCCTTGTCGGTCTCCAGTTCCATGACCGGCTGGCCTTCGGAGACCTTCGCGCCCGGTGCGATCATCAGGCGGACGAGATCGCCCTGAGAGATGTTTTCGCCGAGCTCGGGGAGTTTGAATTCGCTGGGGCCGGAGGCCGGGGTAGACGGGGCGATAGGAGCAGACGCCGGTGCCGTGGTTCGCGAGGCCTGCGGAATTGCGGGGGGATCGGGCGCAACCGGCGCAGAGGCTACTGCCGCTGCGCGCGTGGAAGGCTCGGCAGATTGCGGCCCGGCTCCGTCCACCGTAAAGATGACCTGGCCGACCTTGATCTTGTCGCCTTCCTTGACGCGAATTTCCTGCACGGTGCCGCTCACCGAGGAAGGCACCTCGACGACCGCTTTGTCGGTTTCCAGTTCCATGACCGACTGACCGGCGCTGACCGTGGCGCCGGGCGCGACCATGAGGCGTACCAGGTCGCCCTGTTCGATGTTTTCTCCCAGCTCGGGAAGTTTGAATTCGATCACTGCGTCGCGTTCCTTTTTTATGATCTCGCTTTCGCGCCCTAAGGCACGAATTGCTCGTTTTGTCGTCGTAGAGACGTAGCTTGCAACGTCTTTGCCGGTGGTGCCGGTGAAGTCCGGGTTTGAAGCGCTCCCGGCAAAGACGTTGCAAGCTACGTCTCTACGAAAGGCATGGACTAGCTGATTGCCGGATTCGCCTTCTCCGGGTTAATTCCCAGTTCCTCGATTGCGCGCTTCACCACATCGGTTCCAACTTTTTTCTCGCGGGCGAGCGCTCCCAGCGTCGCCAGCACGATGTGCTTGGCGTCCACTTCGAAAAAGTTGCGCAGCGCGGCGCGGTTTTCGCTGCGGCCGAAGCCGTCGGTCCCCAGAGAAACGAGTTGTCCCGGCACCCACTTGGCCAGGCTCTCGGGCAGGACCTTCATGTAATCAGACGCGGCGATGAACGGCCCGGACGCGTCTTTCAAAGTCTGCGTCACGTAGGGAACTCTCGCTGGCTCCGCCGGGTGCAGCAGGTTCCAGCGCTCGCAGTCGTTGGCGTTGCGGTAGAGCTCCTTGTAGCTGGTAACGCTCCAGACGTCGGCGGCTATGCCGTACTTTTCTTCCAGAATCTGCTGCGCCTTGAGCACCTCGAACATGATGGCGCCGCTGCCCAGCAGTTGCGCGCGCAGTTTGGCATCGGTCTTCGTTGTAGCTTTGAAACGATACAAGCCTTTCAGCACGCCCTCGCGAACGTTGATGTCCGCGGACATGCCCGGCATGGCGAGCGGCTCGTTGCCGACGGTCAGGTAATAGAAGATGGATTCCTGATTCACGTACATGCGCCGAATGCCATCCTGAATAATGATGGCGATCTCGTAGGCGAACGCCGGATCGTAGCAGAGCAGGTTCGGCACGGGGAGCGCGAGCACGTGGCTGTGACCGTCTTGATGTTGCAGGCCTTCACCCGCGAGCGTGGTGCGGCCGGCAGTGCCGCCGACGAGGAACCCGCGGCAGCGCATGTCGGCAGCGGCCCAGATCAGGTCGCCGATGCGCTGGAAGCCGAACATCGAGTAGTAGATGAAGAAGGGAATCGTGTTGATGCCGTGATTGGAATACGCTGTCCCGGCCGCGATGAACGAACACATCGAGCCGGATTCGGTGATGCCTTCTTCGAGAATCTGCCCGTTCTTGGCTTCCTTGTAGTAGAGAAGCGTGTCCATGTCCACCGGTTCGTAGTTCTGGCCGACGCTGGAATAGATTCCGACCTGGCGGAAGAGCGCTTCCATGCCGAAAGTACGGGCTTCGTCGGGGACGATGGGGACGATCAGCTTGCCCAGTTCAGGATCGCGCAGCAACTTCGCCAGCAGCCGCACGAAGACCATTGTGGTCGAGACTTCGCGGCCATCGGTGCCTTTGTGGAATTCCTCGAAGTGTGTGTCGGGGACGGATTTCAGCGCCGCGGCGCGGACTTTGCGGGTCGGCATGTATCCGCCCAGTTGCTGGCGGCGCGCCTGCATGTACTTGATTTCGGGGCTGTCGTCGGCAGGGCGGTAGAAGGGAGCGTTGTGTAGTTCGTCGTCGGGAATGGGAATGCCGAAGCGCGAGCGGAACATCTGCAGTTCGTCGTCGTTCAGCTTTTTCTGCTGGTGGGTGATGTTTTTGCCTTCACCCGCTTCCCCGAGGCCGTAGCCCTTGATGGTCTTGGCGAGAATGATGGTGGGCTGACCCGTGTGATCCACCGCCGCGCGGTAAGCCGCGTGAACCTTGATGGGATCATGCCCGCCCAGGCGCATGCGCGCCAGTTGCTCGTCGGAAAGATGCTCCACCATCTTGAGCAGGCGCGGGTCGGTCCCGAACATGTTCTGGCGGAAGTAGGCGCCGCTCTCCACGAAATATTTCTGGTATTGGCCGTCGCTGACTTCGCCCAGACGCCGCACCAGCAGGCCGTCGCGGTCGTTCTGAATGAGACTGTCCCAGTCGGAGCCCCAGATGCACTTGATGACGTTCCAGCCCGCGCCGCGGAAAATCGCTTCCAGTTCCTGAATGATTTTTCCGTTGCCGCGCACCGGGCCGTCGAGCCGCTGCAGGTTGCAGTTCACAACGAAGATCAGGTTGTCGAGTTTCTCGCGCGAGGCCAGAGTAATCGAGCCGAGTGACTCGGGTTCGTCCATTTCGCCGTCGCCGAGGAAGGCCCAAACCTTGCCGCCGGTGCTCTGCTTCAGCCCTCGATTTTCGAGGTACTTGATGAAACGGGCGTGGTAGATGGCCTGAATCGGGCCGAGCCCCATCGAAACCGTGGGAAACTCCCAGAAATCGGGCATCAGCCACGGGTGCGGGTAGGAGCAGAGTCCGCCGCTGGGCTTCAGTTCGCGGCGGAAGTCCTGCAGCTTCTCTTTCGAAATGCGGCCTTCGAGATAGGCGCGGGAATAGATTCCGGGAGCGGCGTGGCCCTGGAAGTACACCACATCGCGGTCGCCGCTTTCGGTTTGCGCGTGGAAGAAATGATTGAACGCAACTTCATACAGCGTGGCGGCGGAGGCGAAGGTGGAGATATGTCCGCCGATGCCTTCCTGAATCTTGTTGGCGCGAACCACCATGGCCAGGGCGTTCCAGCGCACCAGGCTCTTGATGCGGCGCTCCATTTCCTGGCTGCCGGGGAAGGGAGGCTGCTGGCGCGAGGGAATCGTATTCTGGTAGGGCGTGGTCGCCGAAAAAGGCAGGTTGACGCCGGCTTCGCGCCGCGCGTGCAGCGCCAATTGCTGCAGCAGGCGCCCGGCGCGGTTGGGGCCGCCTTTTTCCAGAACATAGTCCAGGGAGTCAACCCATTCCCTGGTTTCCAAAACTTCTGAGCCGTCGGTTTCCGTAGGGGTCACGTCTGCTGTCTCCGTCGTCAAAAGCGCAATGCTCCATCATAGTGCAAACGTGAGGATTTTTGCTGGCGCCTGGGAGGCCGGGCTCGGTTAGAATCGCATCCTGCGGGCAGGTCGGGAGGCTTCCATGTTACGAATTGTGCTGTTGTTGCTGGTGCTGATTATAGCGGTGTTGCTCGTCCCGCGACTGTTGTCGCGGTCGGCGACTCCGGCGGAGGGAAGCGGCGCTCCCGACTTCACCCTGCCTTCGCAGGAAGGGACCTCAGTCAGTTTGAAGGATTACCGCGGCAAGTGGGTGGTCCTTTATTTCTATCCCAAAGACCAGACGCCAGGCTGCTCGCGCGAGGCCCACAACTTCCAGGTGGATCAGCCCAAGTACGCCGAGCGCAACGCGGTGGTGCTGGGCGTGAGCGTGGACAGCGTGGATTCGCACAAGAAGTTCTGCGCCAAGGAAGGCCTGAACTTCAAACTGCTGGCCGATACCGACCACAAGGTGACCGACGCCTACGGGTCGCTGACCAATCTCGGGCTGGTGAAGTTCGCGGCCCGGCACACGTTTCTGATTGATCCCAGCGGCAGGATTGCGAAGGCCTACACCAGCGTGGATCCGCTCAAGCACAGCGGGGAAGTGCTGGCGGAACTGGATGTGCTGCAGAAAGCAGCCAAGCCCTGAGAGGGACCAAGCGCGCCAACCGATGGGCACGATACAACTGATCGGCGCATAGCCGCGGAGTCACTTCTCCGCCAGATACATTTCGGCGACATGCCGCGTGATTTCGCCCGGTTTCGCGCCTTCCAGATTCGAAAGCGCGACTACGGTGAGTTGATCGTCCACGTAGCGGTCAATAGCGGTTTCGAAGCCTTGCCACGCCCCGTTGTGGTGAATGCAGCGGTGTCCGTGCCTCTCCTCTATGAACCAGCCAAAGCCGTAGTTGCCTTTATGGGGCTGGCCGTTTTTCAGTTTCGCGGGCGTCCACATCAGGTCGAGGCTTGAGCGTTTCAGCAGTTTTTCCGTGTACAGAGCGGCGTCCCATTTGGCGAGATCGAGAATGTTGAAGTATAGGCTGCCGTCGGCGGTGGTGTTTACTATGGGAGCGACCCATTCCTGGTTCTTTAGCTCACCCTTCACCAACCGGTAGCCCGCCGCGCGATTCGGAACGATATCGGCTTCGCTGATGACGCGCGTGGACGTCATGCCCAGCGGCTGAAAAATCCGCTGCTGCAAGAAGTCGCCATAGAACTCGCCCGTCACCCGGTGAATCAGAATCCCGAGCGTCACATAACCGAGATTGCTGTACTCCCATTTCGTGCCTGGAGGATACGCCAGGGGAATGCTCTCGATGAGCTTCAGTTCTTCGTCTTCGGTCCAGTCTTTGCGGAAATCGAAGTCTTTCGGATAATCGCCAAACCCGGCGGTGTGACTGAGCAACTCGCGCACGGTTACATCGTTCCATGCGGGGGGAGCGCCGGGAAAATACTTAGTGAGCGCGGCGTCCAGTCCGATTTTGCCTTCTTCCACCAGCATCATGACCGCGGTCGCGCTGAACTGTTTGCCCGCGGATCCGGATTGGAAGACGGTCTCAGGCTTCACGGGCACCTGCAGTTCCACGTTGGCCAGGCCGAACCCCTCGGCGCGAATGATCTTGCCCGATCTCACAACCAGGAGCGACAGCCCGGGAATATGCTGGCGCTGCATCTCAGCCTTGACGTACTCGGTCACGGCGGCAGTGGTAGAGGGGCTTTGCCCCGCCAGGCTGTGAGGCAAGAGCAAAGTCCAAAGCACAAACATCCAGCAGGCGACGGAGATGACGCGGGGACGAATCAAGTCTCGATTACAGAGCATGTCGTTTTGCGGGCGTAGCCGGCGGCTAAGTCTACGGGGAGAGCGGTGTCCCGGCAAGTCCCCGTCCGCGGCTCTGGTTGGCCGGTTTGGGGCGTGATTTCCACAAATCGGGGCGGCGCTCGGGCGGGATGCTCTGGAAATTAACACACTATTAACCTTGGTGTGATCTCGGCGTAACAGGCTCCCAACGATACTGTTAGGGAACTTCTATCGCCGCCCAGGCGAGACTCTTAAGCAGTTTGGTCCACGAGGAGACTTCCATGGTTCGCTCCATGCTCAAGACGGTTGTGCTGGTGACTGCTGTCCTGTTTTGCACGGCTTCGGCATTTGCGCATGCGGGTGAACTGCTGACGTTCTCGGGTCTCGGCGATTTGCAGCCGGTGGGCAATTTCTATAACGGCGGCGGGCTGTCGAGCACGCCCAATTATGGAGTCACTTTCTCGTCGAATTTCTTTGGCTTGACGGCCATCTCCAACGGAGGCACCGGAAACTTTGCCGGAACCCCCGGAGGGGTACCTGCGATCTTTATCATCAATAGCAATGGCACAACAGGTTCTCCGGCCACCGGAGTGATGAATGTCACGCCGGGCTTCAGCAGTGGCCTCAACTTCTTTTTCACCGCCGGGTTCACCGGGTCGCAGACCGAAACGGTCACGATCTGGAGTGGAGCCAATGGCACGGGCACAGTGCTGGCGACTATCACGCTGGCCAACAACAATGGAACCTGCGACTCTCCCGCCTACTGCAACTGGTCAAGTGTTGGAACGACATTCTCCGGCACCGCTCATTCGGTCACGTTTAGCGGCCCGGCCAACGAACTCGGGCTCACAGACATTACGCTGGGATCGAACAGTACCGCCGTTCCGGAGCCTTCTTCCATCTACCTTCTGGGCACGGGACTGGCTGGTATCGTACTGGGCAAAGCCCGGCGGTTCCTGGGCGTGTAGCAAGGCGGTTGAGTAACTTCAAAGCCGCAGGCAGATCCGCTTCCGATCAGCTCGCAACCCTTCTTCCCACACATAAACGCGCACTGACCCACCTCTTTCAGGCAGTCGGTTGAGGTTGAAAGGCCGAGGTGCTGGCCGCGATCAGGCCCACACCTCGGCGCATCTTCCGCGAGGACCGCTGGTTTACTTCCCGCTCGGCATGTAAGGCGAAGGCCGCGCAGACTGATGTTTCGTGGTCTGGTTTACCCGTCCCGCGGACTTCCTGACGTCCGTCATCGGCGGTACCGGGCACTGATACGCAGTGCCCGATTTCGTGGTGTTGGTTACGTTGTAAAAGTTGTTGGTCGTGAGAGTGTTGCCAAGGCCTGTACCGGTGAGGATTCCGGTGCAAGCTTCGTTGATGGTGTTATTGGATACCGTGTTGCTAGCGCCGCTGCCGCAGCTACTGTCCAATTGGATGCCGGCATCCGTGCTGCCGAAGACCGTGTTGGCATGGATCGTGTTGGAGCTGCTGCAGACGTAAATGCCATCGAAAATCTGCGATCCAGCTACTTTATTGCTCTGAATCGTAGTGCTGCCTGCCGGACCATAGGTCGGGTCATCCACGGCCGCGATGCCGTACTGCGTGCTGCCCACTTCATTGCTCGTTACCGTGATGCTGGGCGAGGCATAGATGAGGATGCCGCTGGCGGCGTCTCCTTCATCTGCGAGGCAGTCTGGCCTTATGTGCAGCAATGGAGTCTCAGCGTGCAGCGTCAGTTGCCCTGGAACTCGGTGGCCACGGTTGCCTACGTCGGCAGCAAGGGAACTCACTTGAGCGCCGAGTTGCAGAACAATCAGCTGGCGCCTCCACCGGTGGGATCCGACGGAGGCATCGCTCAGCTGGGTAATCCTTTCGCCCCGGGCCAGCCGATTTTTGCGGCGCAGTGCGGGAATGCCAACAACAACGGCGGCGGCGACCCGAACAAGTACGAGTTCAACATCAACGGACTCATCGTGAATAAAAGCCAGCCGGCCTGGGCAAACCTGGTTGCGGCCTGTTATGGAAGCAGTAATCCGTTGACCAGCGCCCTTTTCCAGGGCATTCCAGATCCAAACACCCTGCGCCCCTATTTTGGTTTCCATCGCATCCTGAGCCTCGAGGACGTCGCGGACTCGCAGTATCACGCTTTGCAGGTGACGCTGCGGCGCGCCCGCGGGCCGCTCACGCTCGGATTGTCGTATAGCTACAGCCACTCTCTGGACGACTCCTCCGACCGCTCCGACGCCTCGTTCGTGAATTCCTCCAACATCCGGTCGAGCTGGGCCGGTTCCAACTTCGACGAACGCCATCTTCTGAACTTCAACTATATCTACGATCTGCCGAAATTGAGCCGCACCTTCCAGCGAATGATTACCTATCGGGACGCCGACGCTCCCGAGGGCAAGACGCCTGCCGCTCCCTCGTCGAGCGACTCAAAGTTCTGGCGCGGGCTGATGGATGGCTGGCAGATTTCCGGCATCCCCGTGTTCCAGTCGGGCACTCCGTTCAGCATCATCAACGGCGGCAGTAACCTGGGAATCGGCGTACTGGACAACGCGGGCGTGGCCAACGGGGCGGGGGCCGGATCGTATCCGGACGTGATCGGGAACCCGAAAGCGGCTCTGCCACCCAATGTCTATCGCCTTAACCCTCAGAGTATCGGGCCCTTGCTCTATAACCCGGCCGCTTTCGCTGCGCCGCAGGGGCTTACCTTTGGAACTGCGGGACGTAATTTCATGAATAATCCGCATCGTCTGAACTTCGACATGTCGCTGTTCAAGCACTTCAAGATCACTGAGGGCAGCACGCTTGAGCTCCGGGGCGAAGCGTTTAACGTCTTTAATCACACTGAATTTCGCGTCTTCAATCCGAACATCGGGAATGCCTCCAACAACACCATCAGCTGCTACGGGGGCGGAGCCAACGGAGTTCCGTTCTCGGCGGCTGGGGGCACCACACCGCCGGCGCTGACGGGCGCTATCCAGCCGGAGTATGTGGACTGCACCACCGGTAGCGCGTTTTTGCATCCCATTGATGCGCATCGCCCGCGCACCATCCAGTTGGGGTTGAAGTACGCTTTTTGAGCGATGAAGGGGAAACGGATGACCGAGGACCTGCATCCCGGGCGGACTTTGCGCAGGCGGCAGCATGCGCAGCAAGGGTACATCCTGCTGACGCTCCTCCTGGTTATCGCCCTGATCGCCGTAGGCATGGCGTTGGCGGTCCAGAGCCTGTCGTTCCAGATCAAGCGGGACCGGGAGGAAGAACTGGTCCACCGCGGGGTGCAGTACTCACGGGCCATCCGGCGCTATTCCAAGCAGACCGGCCTGTTCCCGGCTCATATCGAGGACTTGCGCAATCTGGGCGGCCAGCGTTTTATTCGCAAGCTCTACAAAGACCCGATTACGGGAAAAGACTTCGAACTGGTGTACGAAGCGGACATCCGCAATCCGCAGACGTTGGCCAGCCGCGGCCTGACTGCGGCGCCAGATTCAGGTAATGATGCCGGAGCCGCGGATGCTCAGGCTCTGCCGAATGCCAATCAGGATCCCGCTAGTCAGGATCCAGCCAGTCAGGTTTCGGCCAACCAGGCTCCGGCCAATCCTACCTTGCAGCCGGTGGGAGCCACGGGCGCGGGCCTGGCAGGCGCGCAGGCGCCGGCCAACACCGACCGCCTGTTGCCGCGCGGCGGCCTGATCTTTGGCGTCGTCAGCAAAAGTAAGGATGAGACCATCCGCGAATTCAACCACAAGAACCACTACAACGAATGGATGTTTTTCTACTACCCCAGCTACGATCGCGGCCAGGAGATCAAAGGGCCGACTCCTTTGGGCGGCTACCCGGCTCCGGTCGGTGGACTCAACCAGCCGCCAGCGCAGCCTCCCTCGACGCCATAGTCGAGCGGGGGTTCCCCTGGCTATTTCCCGATTGCACTCAGGCTTTCCAAAGCGCTCCGGGCTTCAGGAAATTCCGGCTTGAGCCTGAGGGCAGTCTGGTAGGAGGTGCGCGCGTCCGGTAGGAGGCCAACGGCCTGCTGCAACTGTCCCAGTTGCAGGTACGCGCCCGGCGAGGGGTGATCTGCGGCGGACGCGGCGAGCTGTTGGACTCGCTCTTGCATGGCTAGCTTGCCGAGGTTCGTGAGGGCGACTCTGTTCTGGGGCTCCATCGCCAGCACTTTCTTGTCATACTGCTCCGCCGTGGCAAGTTCTCCCAGTTGCTGGTAGGCCGCTCCCTGATCAATGAGACTCTTAACGATCAGGTGTTCATCGGGCGTCAGCTTGAGCACGGCCTGATACTGCTGGATCGCCTCCGGCAAGCGCCCATGCTCGTGCAGATTGGCTCCCAGATTCAAATGACTGATGGCGTCTCGCGGCTCGATGCGGACGGCATTTTGAAAGTGCACCAGCGCTTCGTCCGAGAAGCGCTGTCTGCTCTCCTCATAAACCTTCACCAGCAGCGCGGTGCCCACGTAGTCCTCGGCCATGTAATTGTCTTTCGTGACGTCGAGCGCGTGCGCCCACAAATCATAGCTGCTTCGCCAGAAGCCGATCTGGCGCCAGGTCAGGAACGAGAAGATAGCGAGCGCGAGACCGGCTACCGCCACGCATTCCCGAAGTTCGATGTGGCGCTCCCGGGCCAGGTCCGCCGCGCCCCAGGCCACCATGCAGAAGATCCCAATCAGGGGCAGGTATGCGTAACGATCCGCCATGGCCTGGTCGCCCACTTGCATCACGAGCCCATTCACCGGCACCGGCGTGCCCAGGAACCACAGCCATCCCATGAGCAAGTAATAATGCGCGCGCGCCCGCCACACCCAGGCGGTGACGGCCACCAGAAACACAGCGCACAACAAAGTTTGCCAGGCCGCGAGCCGGATGCCTTCGTAGGGATAGAAAGCCGCCAGGTGCGACGGCCAGACCGCTTTTACCAGATACATCACGTAGGCATAAAGCGCGTTGGGCAGGCGCAGGGTCAAGGGCAAGTTCCGGTTGGTGGCGATGGCGCCGCCCTGGGCGACCACAGTGATCGCGCTGCTGGTTGCCGACAGCAGCAGCAAGGGAACCTTCTCCAGCGCCAGTTGCCAGGCCGAGAACTGCGGAACGGGGAACGATTCGGAGGGCGGTTGCCAGGACGAGAACCGCTGCAGCGGCCACAGATCCACCAGCAACAGCACGAACGGCAAGGTCACGACCATGGGTTTGGCGGCCAGGGCAAGAACAAAAAGCGCCGCCACCAGCACGTAGCGCCCGATCCTGGGACGGAGCGCATACCATCCGTAGGCGCCCAGCGTGAGCAGAAAAAACAGCGTGCTCAGGACATTCTTGCGTTCCGCCACCCAGGCCACGCTTTCCACGTTGATGGGGTGGAGCGCGAACAGGGCCGCGACCAGAAGACTGCGTCCCGTTGCTCCCGTCGCCCGCACCAGCAAAAGGAACAGGATCACCGAACTCAGCACGTGCAACAGAACGCTGGTGAGATGGTGCCCGGCAGGATTGAGGCCGAAAAGCTGGCAATCCAGCGCGTGGGAAATCCAGGTCAAGGGATGCCAGTTATTGGCGTCGGTCGAGGTCAGGGCCCAGTGCAACATGCCTCGAGTGAGACCCTGCTGCACGTTCACGTTTTCGACCACATAGCCCTGGTCGTCATAATTGACGAAAGGATTTCGGGTGGCGCGGTAGTAAACCGCAAAGATGGCGATCGCCAGCAACACACAAATGGCGGAGTAGAACCGGGCGCGGCCTGGAGATGGAGTCGGCCCCGGCGCGGTCGAAGGCCGAGTTACGGGCGCCGGCGGGTGGCCGTCCACTTTCTGCAACTTGGCCGGCGGACGCCGGTTCTGATTCGCGGCTCTCGTTTTTGGGGGTGTGGCTTTCGCGGGCATACCCATGCTTCAACCCAAGCATGCTTCAGGGTCAAATGATTACGATAACGAACAACCCGCCGGGAGAGAAGCTTAGAGCGCAGCCCCGGTAAATTTTAACCGGACTGTAATATTGGGCGTCCAGCGGCTGCTGACGGGGCTTTCGCGGCCTCGCGGGCCGGCTTTCTTAGGTTGTTGCCTAACTTGTTGGCCGGTCGTGGTTCTTACCGGCACGGAGAGCCGGGGGACAAGGGTTGCTTAATGACTTGCCGTGCCTGGCCCGCGCCGCCCGAACCACCCACGCAAAATGTAGTACTCGGTGATCGGGCGGTCGTCGGTGAGCGCCGGAGTATCGGGTGATCGCGCGATCAACTGCTCCACAGTCAACTCTCCCCTGAGCAGATCGCCGAGGCGGTCCTCTGCCGCCGCGGAGATTCCGTCCTCCGATGGCGAGTCCCACTCCACCAGATCAGTCACGGCGCTGGCCGGCATCCTCTGCACCAGATCTTCCGCGGAACGGTTAAGAATGGGACGATCGCTGCACAAAAAGTGAAGGCCGAACTCCTCCGGGAACACGCGCACGTAGGGGAAAGAGTCGCGCAGGGAACGGGCGACGGCCGCTACATCTATTGGATCGTCCTCGGAAGTGGCCGGCAACCACTGCTGCAGGATTCCTCCCGGGCGCAGGTGTCGCCTGGCGATGGCATAGAACTCTTCGGAATAAAGCAGGCTCGATCCCGCCGCCTGCAGCGGAGGTGGAGGATCAATTGTGATGATGTCGTATTGCTGCGGCGTGCGTTCCAGATAGCGGCGGCCATCGTCAATCACCACGTGGGCCAGCGGCGACGCCAGAACTTTCTCGCCGTCGCTGTGGTAATAGCTGAACAGGCGCGGAACGCTGGGCACAAGTTCCGCCGCTGTCACCGGAATACCCCAGGAGCGGAGGGAGCGGAACGTCGTACCCATGCCAAAGCAAATCACCAGCGCATCCTGCGGCGGGCGGTCGAGAAATGCCAGGGGAAGATGCGCCATCACTTTGGTGATGGGCGTCAGGCTCGTCATGCCAAAGCCGTTGACGAGCAGTTTCCTGTCCATGCCAGTGCCCGTCGCGATCACGGTCGCAGTCGGGTCGCGAAGCACAACCCGTTGGGGCAATCCTTCTTCGTAGCCTCTGCCCGCAGCCATCAGTACCGCGGCGAGAGCCAGCAGAGCGTAAACCGCCAGGCGCACCGCTGGCCGCGACCGCTCCGCCCGGCGCAGCGGCGCGAGTCCCACGATCAGCCAGGGCAGAGTGAGAATGATCAGCGCCCAGCGCTCGCTGACGAAAGGCAGTAGTCCGAACCCGGCCAGCAGCGGGCCAAGGATGCAGCCCACAACGTTCGTCGCATAAGCCGTTCCTGCTTTCTCCGGATTCCCCAACGAAAAACGGTCCACCAGCATGGGCGTGATGAAACCGAGCAGGCCCGTGAAGGCCGCGATCCCGAGCACCAGGCGCGGCATCTGGGCCATCCGGATGAAGGGAGTTGCCGCGACCAGCGGGAACAGGGCGCTGGTGGCGAGCAAGGTCCACAACAGTGGATTTTCTTGTGTGTGCGAGGAACTCCAGCGGCGGTACAACACGGACCCGATCAACGTCGCCAGCAAGTAGACGCCCAGCAGCGACGCGAAGGCATAGACGACCGTGCCAAAGTAGGGTGTGTAAGTTCGCACCCATACGACTTCCATCCCCATGGAAGTCAGGCCGCTCAGGAACAGAAGGGCGAGAATCTTACCGCCTCCGGAACTCGGCGGTGAGGGAACAACTTCCCGCTCAGGCTGAACCGCTCCCCGCTGCAGCGATTTTCGAGAGAGAGCAAACGCCGAGATCGCAATCAGGCAGTTGCACGCCACGCCGATCTTCAGTGTCCCGCGAAAGCCCAGCAGTTCGATCAGGAACAGGGGCAGGTCCGTTCCCACCACCGCGCCGGCCACGTTAGCCATGTAGAGGTAACTGAAGGAGCGGCGGGACTCGACCGGAATCGTCTGCCCGATGGCCTGCATCGCCACCGGCAGTGTAGCGCCCATCAGAGCGCACCAGGGGACGACGGAAAATCCAACCCACAGGCCGGCCACGCAGTAGTAGCCCAGCGACGACGACAGCCCGAAGTGTTCGAGAACGCGCCGGCCCCAGAAAAAAGCCTGGGGCACCACCAGGCCCGAGGCGCCGATCAGCAGTTCCACGAGAGCATAGAGTCGCAGGGCTGGAATACCATCATTATTCTTGCGCGAGCCCAGCCACCGGCCGCTCGCCCACGAACCCAGGCCCAGCCCGGCCATGAAGACCGCAAGCACAATCGAGACCATGGCAGTGGTCACGCCAAACTGCGCCATGGCCAGGCGCAACCACACCAGTTCGTACAGCACGCTGCAGAAACCCGAGATGAAAAAGAAGATGAAGTACCAGTTCACAAGCGGTTTCTTTCAGAGGGCGGCCGTGACCCATCCGCGTCGCCATGAGTGTAGAGACCTTAGAGGCGCGAGGCAAGGCGGCGGATGGCAGATCGCGGATCGAATGCAGACTAAGTCTTGGCCGGCAAGCTAGCCAGAGCGTGGCAGTTCGGGCACAGGCAGCGGAACTCGGGCTCTCCCGTGCGAACCAGGTGCCGGCACGAGGTGCAGTAAAAGGTCCCTCCGACGCCTCCGCTGAGATCCACCATGAGCCTGAATTCGTGCCCCTGAACGCAGAACGGGCACCGCACCGGCTCAATGGGCCATCGCGTTAGGGTCTTCGCCGTTCTTTCGGGTTCCTGTGGCAAGCAATATCCCGCACGGAGTTTAGCGGGCGAGTGTTAAGCCAGAATGAACGTTGGGTAAACGTATTGTTGTTAATGGACTGCAGACCGTCAGACTGCGTGGAAAAGCCGCTGCGAAGCCTGGGGCACGATAGAGAAAGGTGTGCGCAAGCAGCTCAAACGAAGGAAAACAAAGCACTAACAGGAAATCTGGAGGCGCGGGTCGGAATCGAACACCTTATGGTATTGAAAACAAAGCAAATACCTTTAGAATCAGTCGTTCTTTCCGATGAAAATCTTAACATCCGCCGGGGTCTAGCACAGTTTTAGCACAAAAGGAGCCTCGCCGCCGTGGGGGTGGGTACTACTTCTACATACATATAAACGGGGTTTTACATATACCCTGACGGGTCTGTCTCTTCGCCGCCTCTTCGTTCCGCCCAAACTCCTGAACCAATGAAAATCTCTCGGACCCATTCGCGATACTCGATTTTCCCCTTTCCGTACGCGAGGTGGACATCCCGGTACTTCATAAATTCCGGCTTCGCCGCTTCCTTCAATCGCGGCAGGTCCGTGCAGAGGAACTTCAGCAATCTCGCGTCCGGCTCGTTGCCGACCCGCACGTCGTGGTACCCCAGCAGATTCTTCTGTTTCACCATTTGTGCCAGACCCGCGTCGGCGGCTGGGTAAAGTTGGTTGTATGTCTGGTGAACGATTCCGCCGCTCAGATTGAGAAGTCTAAAAGTGATGAACGGAATTCGCCTAGCGATCAAGACGGGCACCGCGTCGATGTCGCTACACTTCCATAGCAGTTCCCTGATCTCCGGGCTGTGCGGATACAGCCACGTTCGATAGTTCTTGACCTCCAGCCCTGCGGCACAACCCGTCTGCGCCACGATGTAGTCCAGTGGTCCTTTCTCAATTGTCTTTCCACTCAACATGCGAGGAGGTTCAATGCGCTTGTAGAGACGACTGTCATCGTGAGCGGGAAGATCGCTGAACCCACCGAGGAAGACCTGCCCTCCGCGTGAGAGCGCCTTGTAGACGGCTATTTCTAATGCCTGTCCTAATCGAACTGAGAACCCTCCGTCCTGTGTCACTGCGTAGATTGGCTCAAGCTCTGCGAATCGCGCTGCTATCAATTCCGGCTTGGCGTCGGACAGGTGGAACCACGGAGTCTTCCCTCTCCGTTGTTCAATGACCCGCCCCTCTCCAACTAACAGCCGTCGCGCTTGCGTAAGAACAAACGGCTTTGCAGTAAGTAATGCGTCGTTCTCGACAGGGTGAGCCCCGATACCAAGTCTCTCTGCCGTAGTTAGGGCTTTAACGTATTCGAGGACATCACTATTCTGGCCGGTCGCAGAACTGACCTCGTATCCGGCCCCGTATTCTTTCACGGGGCCGCCAGACATCTTTATATCGAGGGGTCTTTGCAGGGCGACAATCAGGCCAACGGCCCCGAAGAGAGCGAAGAAGACACCCGGCCCCACTTTTTGCAGGCGAATTTTCCAGCCCATCCCGGAAGCCTCGCTGTTTGGTCGTGAAGTATCCCGACACGAAAGAGATTCCAGCCGAGAATCATGGATACTCCAAACATCGAGTCCGCGATCAGCCGCTCCACTGCACGACCGATGGCAAGTACCATTGTTTCTGAATATATTTAGGAACCTCTTAGGGGGAAGAGGGAACGAAAAAGTAGGGACCGAAACAGTTGCCGAGATTATGGGGTATGGCGGACACTCAGTCAAGCAGTTGCCCTGAACTTCCTCATTTCCGAATAGTGGCGAACCTTGAGAATGTAGCCGCCGTTCCAACTGCACTTTGCAGAGCTTCGTGACCTCACCAAGAGGGCTTCTACTTAAGGCTCCTCTCATTTACGGTCTTGTTGACGAATAGGGTACGCAACGAAGTCATTGCGGCGTATCGGACCTAGAATCGACCCAACCGCATGACC
>Ga0316363_10000273_pt1 | contig 79477 bp, 62 predicted proteins | sample Sb_taG_3_FD_200459 | JGI IMG/M metagenome (GOLD analysis project Ga0316363, IMG submission 200459) | Peat soil microbial communities from Weissenstadt, Germany - Sb_50d_a_PC metaG (v2) (version 2) | ecosystem: Environmental > Terrestrial > Soil > Wetlands > Peat | place: Germany: Weissenstadt...
ACCGTCGGCCGGGGCGTTCGTGTTGCGCGCCGGGCAAAACGACGACCTGCGAACTCGTCTATTATCCACAAGTAGAGATGCTCAATGTCGTTAGAGACGGGTCACACGTGCGACAGTGCCATTCGGGACATGGCTTGGTTTTTTTGACCGTCGGCCGTATCGCATTCGGCGTAGACCGGCTGCTGGAGTTCATGACTGACCGTGCGGCGGTTGAATCGCATCGGCCTCCCATCCGTCCAGGCTGCAATAGCGCCGCTCACACCGTCCTCATGGAAGATTTCGGTGACGGCATGGCGTTTCAACTAAGAATATGCTCCCGCCTGCCAGTCTCTTCAGAGGCCAGCAGCGTCGATCCGGTAGTCCGCCAGCTATTGGCAACGATAACCGCGCCGGGTGTTGATTCGGCGAGCGAGTTGAACGACCTCGGGATCGAGATGCTCTGGCATTCTGTAGAGCTCCCCCCACCGGAATTGCTTCTCCCGTCCGGAGACGGACGCAACCCAGGACTGGACGCGTTCTGGAAAGTTGGGCAGTCGTGGATTTTGGGCGTGGATGTTTGTGAGGGTTGCTATGCATGGATCGTTCCAAAAAAGAACCCTGCGCTTCGCAAGGCCCGCTCCCTCCTGGATGGCTATGCCCAACCGCGGCTGATCCTGCCGGAAAAGGACGCAGCAGATTTTCGGGAGGACTTCATCGCGTTGATCGCCCTGTTTGCTGCCAAGGCCAAATGCCTGGCACCCCGGGATGAGCAGCTCCCTGAGTTCTTCCGAAGCGATTGCAACCGATTCTTCGGCGGTGTGCGGATGCGCAAAGAGCTCTCCGAACCCGAATGGCTGAGTGTCGTAGACCGAGTTTTTGAGAGGCTCTATAGTGGCAAGCTGGGAATGGGCTTCACGATGCCGACCTTCCCGTTGTCTTTTCGAGCTTACATTGCCCGGGCCATTCGCGGTCAGGCTGCGAGCGCAGCGTAAGGTGGACCGCCGATTTCAAAGCCAGGCCGGTTCCCCGCGTCTATCAACCAGGCGGCCGCCGACCTCGGCGTCAGCCATATGACCGTGCGCCGATGGATGAAGCGGCTGCAGTTTGATGAGTGGACCGAAGACACCTGGACGGCAGTCTCCGCCAAGATACAGTCCAACAATCAATGGCAGGAACTCAATGCCCAGTTGCGGAAGTCAGGCCTCAAGGAAGAGGCGGCCCGCAAGCAGGTCCAGCGTTGGAAAAGGAGCGGACTGACTCCGAACGAAGCATGTCGCCGAAATTCATCTGCCAAATCGCCAAAGGGCACCTGCTCAGCCTGCGGAGACAGACAAGCCCCGGGCGAACTGTACCGGGGTAAGTTCCTTTGTGGCGTGTGTTACGCGGATAAGACGGGAATTTCTCCCGGTGAGTAGCTTCTCTCTCCAGAAGCTTGATGCGGACTTTTCCGGGAGGCAGTTGCAGCGCATAGGTCGTCAAGATCCTCAAATTCAGGCAGGGCGACTCGGCCGCCGGTAATACATACCCGTGCCTCAGATTAGAGTTCGGAGGTGATCGGAAGCCTGATCGGCAGGATGGTTGGCTCATACTTAACCCGCAGGCCATATTTTATACGAGGTGATGCTGAGAAAGTGATTGCTAAAGCATGACTTGTGGCGACCAAACTTGGTCGTCGGCTTGGCACAATTCGGCTATGATGACAACAACCCATTCACAACAATCTGCGATTTCGCTGCGGAGACCTTTTGCTTGAGTCCTCGTAAGCAAGCCGGATGAGATTGCTCCTGTTACCCTGTCTTTCTGCCACGCAGTGGCCGCGCTAATTGGCACCCACCTGCCAACTTTGCCAGAACTTCTTTTATCATAAAGAGTTGCAAGAAACTGCGTCCTGTTTGCCTCCTAGCTTCTATCGGAAGCGCCCGTTCAGCCATTATGCGCGCCATGGTTATGCGCCTGGTGCAGGATGCCTCACAGAGAGAACGAAGAGAGAGTTTGAGGTAGTCGCGAGTGGCGAGCCGGTTGAGACTATCACGAAAAGCGCTACCCGGGAGTTTACAGGAACCCTGGCCGAAGAGATCGCCCAGCGCCTGGTGTTTTTCGCGGTTTTCTCAGGGAATTCTGCTGCTTCGCTCCTTGTGAGAGAGAGCAGCGAAGCTCCAAAAGCTGCCGTGAATGCCACGGACGGAGCGGTTCATGGGGCCGGCACCCTCTCCTCTCCCATCGCGGACCAACCCGCCAGTATACAGCCCGGCTGTATACTGGCGGGTTGGACATATGCGATCCCATGGCTCCGCAATGACTCCAAGTCGGTCCACGCTTCAGCTTCAAAATCTGTCCATGCTCCTTTGGTGCCCAACGCTCCGGGAAACGACGGGCCAGGAAGTCCCTGGCTCACACGATGTTGGTTGAAGAACGTCCCATCAGTTCGATTCGGCCGTATCCAGGCAACCCCCGTCTGAACGACGCCGCTGTTGATGCCGTCGCCGCGTCGATTCGTGAATTCGGTCTTCGCCAGCCGATCGTTGTCGATGAGCAGGGAGTCATCATTGTCGGGCACACGCGGTACCTGGCAGCAATCAAGCTCGGCCTCGAGACGGTCCCAGTCCACGTCGCTGTGGGGCTCTCCCCGGCACAGGCCAAGGCCTATCGCATCGCCGATAACCAAACCGCTACGCTCTCGCAGTGGGACAACGATCGCCTGCCGATTGAACTGGCAGAACTCCAGGAAATGGGATTCGACATGGATTTGACCGGCTTCTCCGCCGACGAACTGCTGCGACTCCTGGGGTCGTCCAGCAATGACGGACTTACCGATCCGGATGACATCCCCGAGCCACCCGACGAGGCGACCACCAAGCCAGGCGATCTGTGGCTACTCGGCAATCACAAGCTCCTATGTGGCGATAGCAGCAACCCGGACGAAGTGGATCGCCTCCTCGATGGTGCCCCAATCCATCTGGTAAATACCGACCCGCCGTACAACGTGAAGGTGGAACCGAGAAGCAACAATACCATCGCGGCCGGAAACAGCTCGTTCGCTGGCCCCAAGCACCATCAGGCACTCGATCTCGCCCGGCACCCGGAAAAGGCCAAGCCCACGCAGAAAAAGCTGCGGGCCAAAGATCGACCGCTCGCGAACGACTTTGTAACCGACGAGGAATTCGACCGCCTCCTGCACGCGTGGTTCGGCAACCTGGCCCGCGTGCTCGAACCCGGACGCGGATTCTATATCTGGGGAGGCTATGCCAACGTCGGCAACTATCCGCCGGTGCTCAAGGCCTCGGGGTTGTACTTCTCGCAAGCCATCATCTGGGTCAAGGAGCATCCCGTTCTCACGCGGAAGGATTTCATGGGAAATCACGAATGGTGTTTCTACGGCTGGAGAGAAGGCGCTGCTCACCAATTCTTGGGACCGAAGAACGCCACTGATGTCTGGTCGATCAAGAAGGTGAATCCGCAGTCGATGATCCATCTAACCGAGAAGCCCGTTGAGCTGGCCTCGCGGGCAATGGAGTACTCGTCGAAAGCTGGGGAAAACGTGCTCGACCTTTTCGGCGGCAGCGCCAACGAACCGCCCTACCCAGCTTGATACATGGCGGCAGCTTCCCGGCGCGATGATTGCTACCAGCGTTGATGGGCTTTCACCACTGCGCTCGCCTTGCCTCATGGTTCGATTCCAGTTTGCCGGTGGCAGTACCACCCAGATTGTCATTGGGTTGTCGGCTAATGAATAGGGCCGAAATCATTCCAACAACTGTGCCGAGGATTGCACCCGAACTCCCAACCATCCACAGAAAGAGCCCACCAAAACCTTCCTTTGTGCTGACCCCTAGCCCCCATGAGAGAAAGCATACCGGGAATAGGAAACCACTCACCAAGCCAATTAGTGCACCTTTCAAGACTCTCATTGGCGTCACCTCCACAAGGTAATCGGTAGCTGCAAATGGCCCTGTCGCATGCAATCCTCAGACTACAAATCATTGGCTGGAATCGCGCTCACGAGAAACCAGGTAGGCTACTTCGTAACAAGGCACGAAATCAGCGTTTTTTGTCACGGGTTGAATATATCGTTACCGGCTCGCATTGCAACGGCTACCTCTTCTTCCGCCTGCCCAGCAAGGAGGCCGCCTCATGAACCAGGCATCGAACGGTACGGCCAGCAAGAGCGTCCGCTGTGCCGTCTATACGAGGAAATCCACCGAAGAAGGCCTCAACCAGGCGTTCAACTCCCTGGACGCTCAACGCGAAGCGGCCGAGGCCTATATCGCCAGCCAGTGCCACGAAGGCTGGCTCTGCCTGCCCCAGCGCTACGACGATGGCGGCTTCACCGGAGCCAACATGGACCGGCCCGCCTTGGAGCGCCTGCTGGACGAGATCCAAGCCGGCAAGATCGACTGCGTCGTTGTCTACAAGGTCGACCGCCTGAGCCGATCGCTGCTCGATTTCGCCAAGATGATGGAGACCTTCGACCAGCAGCGCGTCGCCTTCGTCTCCGCGGATGCCGAGTTGCTGTCATTTCTTCTCCAGCCATGCCTATCGCCAAAAGATCAAAAGCCCGGTGGAATACGTAATCGGTGTCGTGCGAAGCCTCACCCCTGGGCCCCAGGTTCCCCCGGCCGTGCTGGCAACGAGGGACAAAGGTGAGTACACCAATTAATGATTTGCGCCTTCGGGTTCCTGTCCTGCCCCTTGCGGCGCTTGAGGTGTTTGGGTCTCCGAGCCCGCACCTCTTTTGGAGCGACCGATCCAACCGCCGGCGATGTAAAAGGCAAACAACAGCATGATCACGAAGCCAGCGATCCCGAGTCTGCCCAGGGTAACTCCCTTGTGCCGATAGGGCCTCAGCAGCCAAATCAAGGTCGCGGGAATGACCGAGGCGAGGGCAAGCAACCATAGGCCCATGAATATGTGATCGAAACCAAAAGCGTCGCCGACATGATAGCCTAGATCGACCCCGTACACGCCGACGATGAACACCTCCAGCCACTCGAGCTTGCTCTGCATTTCCCCGACCTCGTGCAGTTGCAGGTTCATCGTCGCCGTCTGGGCATGGTTCACGGCGGCAAGGTACACCTCGCGCAGAGTGCGCAGCACCTCATGAAGGCGGCCCGCCTCAAAGAATCGGCTGACCAGACGGTTGTCCGGCAAAGCCAGGGCGAGCTGGGCCACGCCCACCTCTTGCGTCAAGCGTTCGCCAAGCTCCAAGACGGACTTGTACCGTTCCCCTCTGGCCAAGCCCCCGTCTTCCACGTCATCGCCAGATGCAGGGCGGCTGTCTGTCGCGCTGGAGCTGCGCTTGTTCGCCTCATTGACGGCTTTCGTCAGTTTTTCCAGGCCTTGAGCGAGGCCTACCAACTTCGCAAACAGTTGGGCGGAGCTGGCGATATTCTCCTCGGCATCTTGCTTATACGCGACGGCGATACCGCGCACGCTCCAGACGCCGACCCAGTCTGCCGTCTTCAGCAGATGCCGCTCGGCGAAGTCCAGGGGCGGCGCGGCGGCTGCCTTGGGGTGCAAGATGCGCCACAACATATGGCTAACCTGTTCGGAGATCCCGCCTTCCTGCAGCGAAACTCCGTCATCCAGGCATACGCGGCAAAAACGATACGACTCGATGTCCTGGGCGACATCCCGTTGCCGGGGCCTGCTGTCGCGCGAGTGCGGCAACGCAAAAGGGGGAAACGTTTCTCGGCGCGGGCCGGGTCCCCCGGCGGAAGCAGAGTAGCTGACCACCTCGAACGGCGATTTGAAGATTGCCGACTCCAGCTCTTCCTGTACTGTCACGGCTACCGAATCATCGCTCAAATCACTGGCGGCGCCAGGCGCGATCACCGTGCCGGCATTGGGCGTCGCGACGATCGTGCATTTGAAGTTTTGCCCATCGAACCACGGATCGAAAAAAAACGCCTGGCTGGGGCCCTCAGCGCGCTGGGTAAACTCCTTGCGCGGCGGCTTGGCCTGGTCCTGCCAGGCCGCGCGCGTGGAGGCGTAGTCCGGGGTGTGCAGCGTCTCGATTTCCTTGGCTTGCAGCCTCGCCCAGATGTTGTAAAGGTGCATGCCGTCCTGATCGGCCCGCTCCGGATCGAGGGCGAAATAGTAGTCGGTGGTGTTGAACGGCGCTCCGCGCCGGCCATCGGAGTAGGCAACGGCGGTGAACACGAATCCCCGCCCCATGGATGAATGCTCGGTATCAGTGCGCGCCCACTCCTTGAATAGCAGCGACTCCGGATCGCGGAGGAAGATGCCATCTACCTGCTTGTAGGCGTGGCCTGGAGGATGCAGGTGGATCGGATCGATGGTGTTGGCCTGCGTGAACAGCGGCGTCGGCGCCAGCTTGTCGAACCACTCGGGGAAGTGCGTGTGCGTGCATTGCACGAAGACAATGGCTCGGCGGGCACGGCCGATGTCCCGCTCATATTTGAACCGTTCGCCATCGAGCAGGCGCAGCTCCGGCACAAACGATTTCGTCTCCTCCAGAACGGAATCGTACAACGGATGGAGATGCTTCGTCACAAGGGCTCCGCGCACCTCGTCGAAGAATTCTGTGGCGCCGCTTGCCTCGGATTCGTAGTTTCGGCCGCGCAGCATGGCAGCGTAGAGGATGGAATGCAAAGCACGTTCTTTCGGGCACGCCGACCGGCGACATTGATCGACGCTCGAGGCGTACGCCGCCAGCAGGATCGCCCAGTGGCGCTCTTGGGCAATCGCTCTCAGGTCGGGGTGATACCAGTTAATCTCCTCGCGGCCTCCGAACCAGCCGTCATTCGTCAGGCCAAGCGCTTCCCAGCCTTCGCCTGGGATCTCTCCAAGCAGCAGGCAGCGCGCCAGGTACATGGAAGAGAAAGCATCGAAATCGGGTTGCCGATGGGAAACCAACCAGAAGTCGCCAGTCGGTGTGGCGAATCTCTCGCTAATGCGCCGGGCGTTGTGCAGCACCGCCGCGCACGCCGAAGGGAACTGCCCGCGATCGGTCCGAAAGAAGTGGTGGTCGATGACGGCAAGTGGCTCGCCCCGGTAGCCCCAGGTCGTTCCACCGACGTCCACAGCCAGCTCGTTGGTATACAGCTTGGCCGGCTCGTCAGCGCGGCAGGAGCGCTCCCCATCCGCGGCGGTGAAGGGCGTTCCATAGGCGACATAGCGATAGCGGAAGTTCATGAACGACTCCTGGAGCAACGGTAGAATGCAGACGACCCGGTCGGACCGCTCTTTATGTGGATTCAGGAGATCGGCGGCCGCGCGCCTGGCGCCGGCAAGGCTTCCTGGTTTTGACCGCCGCTCGCCTTTAGTTCGGGGAAACGCCCTCGCAGGATTTCATCAATGTGCGCGCAGAGTTCTTGCCAGCTTGGCTCGGGCTCTCCGGTCCGGCGTCGCTGGCTGCACTGATTCTGACGCCAGGGACGGAGATGGCCCATCACGACCGCCCAAATCTTGTCCCAGTGCGCTGCGTCGGAGTTCAAGGCGCGGTAGTACTCGGCGAGGCGACGGTACAACTCGCCATCCGCTTGCCGGTTCTTTCTCTCTTTCTCATAGCGGGCACAGAACGCGAGGAGAGCGAGGATAACTTCCGCTGTCGGCCCGAGGCTCAGCCCGCGCCCGCCCAGGTGATCGGCGTAGCCGTGCAGCAGCAGCGCCGGGAAATCGGGCAAGAAGTCTTTACTGCTTGAATCGAGGTACTTCTCCAACCCGCCGAGTAACCGCGCCGGCACCTGGCCTTGCGCCAGGCCTCCCAGTAGCGCGTCGAAATCCTCGGGATACTCGGTGAAGCGGCTCACAAGTTGGTGCGGGAGATGATGATTGAGAATCATTCGGTCCATGCGCAGCCGCAGATCCGCCTCGGGAAAAAGGTGCGTCAGGTGCTCGCGCAGCATTTGCAGACCGTATAGCTCGTGGCCGAGAAACTGCACCTTCCCCAGGCGCAGGCCACGCGTGCCCGGCTTGCCCACATCATGCAAGACCGCCAGCCATTTCAACAGTAAGCGTCCAGTGTCGTCGAGTACGCTCGCGACAAAGTCGCCTACGGTCTTGGCCAGGTCGCGCACTTCCGCACGAGTGGGCGCAGGCGGATCGGCCGATGGTTGCGGAATGGGCGGCAGCGCAATGCCTTGCCGGCGCAAGTCGTCTGCTACCTGGCCGTCGAGCGCCGCGGGATCCAGCAGGGCCCGGATCGGGTCGACCAAGACCGCCTCGACATAGGCAAGCACAAGCACGATGTGATCGAAGACGTCGAGATGATGCGCGGGATTCTGCCAAACGCCGCGCGTGCCGGCCAGCGGGGCCAGCGCTCGTCGGCCATCCTGGCGATCCATCAAGTAACGTAACCGGGCCGGCGCGTCCGCTGCTGCCAACCAATCACGAGACAGCAGCTGGTGCGGCCGCAACGGCGCCTGGTTGCGAGCAAAGGGCGTCAGGCCCGTCAACCGGCACAGGGAATCTTCCAGCACCCAGGCCAGGCTCACCAGAACGCGCCAGTTGGCAGGCTGAGCCGCAGCCCCGTCCGCATAACGCAGCAGACTGAGCACGGTAAGGTAAAGCACCGCCAGGTAATCGCGCCGGTCGCCATACGCCTCGACACAGAAGGCCGCTGCGTGCTGGCGAACCCGGGCAACAGCCGCGGCGACCTTGAAGAGATTGCCGGGATCGGCTCCCAGGTCGGCGGCGAGTGCTGCAACCGGCTCCAGGCTGCCCGCACCCCCCTGGAAATGATCGAGCAAGTGGCGCTCGAACTGCTCCGCGGCGGTCCCGATATTCTCGCCGTCGGCCCCGAGCGTAAGACACCACAGGCGGAGGGTTGCTTCCAGGCGGGCGAAATCGGCCAGCACCGGGCCGGCTCCGGTGTGCTCGAAGTCGATCAGCCAAGCGTGATCACCCTGACACAGAATGTTGCGCGGCGTCAAGTCCCCGTGGGTCAGTCCGAAGCGGGCTTGGATCCTGCCCAGCTCGGGAAGCAACCCGGGCTGTTTCTTACCGAGCAGGTGGTGGTGCAGGTGTTCATTCTGAATGAAAGCGACATCCCAGTTTACGCCGGCGCCATAGCTTTTGCGGTCGGCCTCCTGCGCGAAGTCATAGCGGTTGAAGAGCTTCCAGCCCTTGCCGGGCTTGCCGAAGACGCGCTGCCAGTCCGACAGGGGTCGCACGACGTCCGCCGGGTGGTGCCATGGCACCAGTACCGACGCAACGCGATCGATCAGGCTGCGGGTGCGCTCAAGGTGGTCGGTGCCACGGACTACCTCTTCCAGCGTCTCGGTGCGCAGCAGGTCGCCGCCCAGGAACGAACTGATTAGCGTGGCTTGCGGCACGCCCCGCTCCGGCCTTTGCCCGGGCTGCATTGGTGCGGCTACGCACAGGTAAGCGTCGTTGCGGGCCACAAACGGATGGAGGCGGTCCCTCAGAAAAACCTCGAAGCGCACCCATTCTTGCTCAACGTCATGCCAATCTCCCGACTTGACCAGAAGCCAGGCTCCCCAGGCGCCGTCGAGGACCTCATGCGGCCCGCTGCCGGCTAGTGCCTGGCGGCCGTCTGCTAGAGGAGCCCGCAGACGAGGTCGAAGGACCAAGACCTCCTTTCCCGATCGCCCCGTGTCAAAACGCTTCACCCCGATCAGCTCGCGGAATCGGCGAAAGGCGTGCCAGAGCAAGGCGGCGCTGGTATGAACCGGCAGCTCCACGCCAAGCAGCCCGGTGCTAATGGTGCAGCGCGTACGCCGGAGCTCGACCTTGCAGGCAGGAACGCCGGCCGCTCCCTCGACAGAGATCATCACTTGATCATCGACCCCAGGGTCGGCCGGCGGATCGACGACTAGGCCATAGCGGATGCCGGCACTCGTGGCCTTGACCTCTTGCACTCTGCAATTCACCGGCTGCGAATGAACGACGAGCGCCGGTGGCGATTGTTCGCCCTCCATGCTCAGTTCAAGTTCGAGGTACACAGGCTCGGCGCTTTGCTGGGCGGCGAACTGAAACCAGGTACCTTCGCAGTCTGTGTACCGCCCCTGCTCGTCCAGAGAGGCGAGCCAACGGAACATGATCTGGTCCTTTGACAGAAACAATTACTCCTGGAGAACGAAGCGTCAGTCCGCCTTGCGTTCTCCCTGGAGTTTCGACAGCGTGCGCTCCAACTTCTCCACGTCCGGCGGCTTCATGCAGGGGCAGTCCGCGGCGCACGGCGTCTTGCCCTTGACGCCCAGCCGGCCGACCTCGGCGAGAGGGCCCGGTCCCGCCTTGAAGACGACGCCCTTGCCCTCGCTCAGCCAATGAACGATATGGCACTGGAGCGAATCGACTTCCAGCCAATCGCCTGCTTCGAGGATGCGATGGGACCAGGCAGACGTGCCGCGATCGTAGTAGGCCTTCCACCACACTTCCAGCCGCCCTTCCAGGACGCCGTAGATTTCCACCACCGGCGCTCCGTGAACGTGCAGGTCTTGCGCATCTTTGTGCGTGAAGAAGCTCCAGGTGAAGCCAACGCCTTGCAGTTGATAGCGCAAATAAGGATCGGCGACGCGCAGGTTAAAAGCCCGTCCGCCCGCCCCCAGGATGGCGTTCAACTCGCGCCCGCGCAGATGGCGAACGCCGCTGCGATTATGGCTGAGCCATTTGCGGGCCAGGGCATCCATGGTCGGGCGAGCGCCCACCTCACGCAGCAGCCGGCGCGGCCCGTCGGCCTGTTGCTCCTTCTCCGGATGCTCCCGGTAGCGTTGCTCCAGCCGCTGTTCACGGTCGAGGATTAGGCGGAACACTGCGGTCGCAGTCGGCGACAGCCGGGGTTCGGCCAAAGCGGCCTGGCCGCTCAGCCAACGTCCCTGGACAGCCGCCAACAGTTTTTCATGACGCGCCGGATCCACCCAGACATCGACCGGATAGATCGTATATTCCGTGACTGTGCCATCGCGTGGCGAGACCAATTCGGCGTGGGCGGGTTCCACTTCTTGCTCCAGAGCATAGTCGTCCGCGCCGAGTTTCAAATCCTGCTCGAGAACAGCCTCCAAAAAATGCTCCAGCGAGCTTCCCTGGAGAAAAGGCGCGAACGGCTCGACTACCGTCTTCTTCGCAGGAAGCGTCAAGTAGGGCTGTTCCGCTTCATTCTTCCATTTGTCATGGGGATATACCAAAAAACGGACTGTGCCACCCCCACTGCTGCGGACGAGCAGATGCACGACGTGCAAGTGGCGTTGCGCTTCCAAAGAGGCTCCTTCGGTGCTGGTTGGAGTTAGTTGTCTAAAGATAGATATAACCATTGGAGCACGGTTGGACACCGGAAACGCTGATTTGAGCATCCCGACGTCCTTCCGCGCCGGATTTCGGGAGCGAGCGCAAAAGACGTACGCCTTCAAATAGCCAATTGCTCCGGGGTGGGCAAGAAAAATGCGACCTGAAGGCTTCGACAGCGACGTTCATCTATCCGAGTCTTCCCCATCGCCAAACGAGTGTCTCGTTGCACGGGAATGAACCTCCCGACGGGGAATATAAATAGCAATGCTGCTTGACTCTGGATAATGTAGAACCGCTCGCATGGTCCAAAAACTACTCCTTTTGCAGCGGTTGCCTCCGCCCGGACCTGTCATGTTGCCCCTTGATGAAACCCTCCTCCACCGTCTGCCTTTGCCGCTGGCTCAGCTCTATCGCCGCGGCTGTAACGCCCGGTCGCCATTTGATCGCCACCAGGCCGCCTACTACCTCTGGGAAGCCAGCCTGAAGCTGCTGGGCTGCGTTGCGATCGTCACCTATGCGGAGCGGCATACGCCGGATGCCAAGTTGGCCGAACGCTTGGAGAAGCTGGCGCGGCCGAGCCTGGGCCACTGGTGGGAGTTCGTGCGCGGACTGCTGCCGGTGTTGGCGGAGGACGGCGACGCGGCTTTCGTGCAGCTGCGCGACCTCCTGCTGGGCAAAACCCGCGACGACCTGCCCCGTGCGGCGGGCCTGGACGCGGCCCTCATCGAACACTTCGAAGGTGCGAGCGGTGCCCGGGCGACCGTGCGCTTGACCGAGCTATTCGACCGGCTGGTGCGCTATCGTAACCAGGTCGCCGCCGGCCATGGTGCGGTTGGCCTCAAGGAGCCGGCATTCTACGACCGAATGAGTCGGGCGCTTCTCGCAGGCGTGACGGAGTTGCTGGGCAGGCTGGACCCGCTGGCAGGCCGGCGGCTCGTCTATGTCGCTGAGGTTCGCCGCCAACCCTCGCGGCGCTGGCTGGTGGAGCGCTATGAATTGGTAGGCGAGACTGCTCGCCTCCTGGAGGTGCTCGACTTGCCCGAATCGGCGTCGCCTCCCGACGCCGAGCAAGTGCACCTGGAGACTGGGCCGGCAGAGCTCCGTTCCCTGCATCCGCTGGTGGTGTACTCTGCCGAGTCCGGGGAGCTGGCGTTTCTCAATTCGCCGCGCGGCCGGCAGCGCATCGAGTTCCTCAACTATATGAGCGGCGACGTGTTCGACCGGGAAGAATGGCTTGGCGCCCAGTCGGTCTTGCTGGCCCGGCTGCTGAAAATGCCGGTCGATCCCGGCCGGGTGGCCCAGTGGCAGGCGGCCGAGGCCGCCGAGGAGACTCCTCCCGAGGAAGCCCCCGCACCCGCCTCGACGCGACGGATAGGCGAATTTGAGTTAATTAGCGAGCTGGGTCGAGGCGGCATGGGCGTGGTCTACCGCGCCTGGCAGCCCAGCCTGGGCCGGCAAGTGGCCCTCAAATGCCTGCTCAGCCCCGGCGATCACACGGCGGACGCCCGCTTCGCCCGCGAAATCCGCGCGCTGGGCCGGGTGGAGCATCCGCACCTCGTGAAGATTTTCACCTCCGGCTCCGACGGCGAGCGCTTGTTCTATGCCATGGAGCTTCTGGAAGGCGCCACACTCGCGGCCGTGTGCGACAAGCTGTCGGCGCGCAGCTCCACGGCCATGGAGCTGGATCTGCCGACCTGGAAAGAAACCGTCGAGTCGGTCTGCTCCGAAACCCGCCAGGCGGAAAAGCTGCTGAGTGATGTCCCGCTCGATGAGCAACCTCCGCACCATGCCGCGCTTCGGGAGCAACCTCCAGCCGGCAGGGATTATGTCCGTCAGGTGGTGGAACTGATGGCTCAAGTTGCCGAGGCCGCGCATGCCCTGCACGAGGCCGGCGTCATTCATCGCGACATCAAGCCCGGCAATATTCTGGTCAACGAAGATGGCACGCAAGCCGTCCTCATGGACCTGGGGCTGGCCCAGTTGGCCGACCAGCTGCAAGGCCGGCTGACGCGCACGCGCCAGTTCATCGGCACCTTGCGTTACGCCAGCCCGGAGCAGGTGCTGGCCGTGGCCCACCTCGACCGGCGTAGCGATGTCTACAGCCTGGGAGCGACGCTGTGGGAGCTTCTGAGCTTGCGGCCGATGTTCAACGCGACGGAACAGACGCCACAGCCGGAGGTGATGAAGCGGATCCAATATGAAGAGCCCGAAGGCTTGCGCCGCTATCTGCCCGGCCGCTTGGGTCGGGATCTGGAAGCCGTGGTGCAGAAATGCCTCGAGAAGGACGCCCGCAAGCGCTATGCCACCGCGTGCGATCTGGCCCTGGAGCTGGATTGCGTGCTTGCTGGTAAACCGGTCGCCGCACGCCCGGTGAGCAAGCCGGAGCGCTGGCGGCGCTGGTGTGTGCGTAATCCGCTGGCGGCAGGGCTCCTGGCGACGATTGTTCTCGCCGCCATCGGGCTTGCAGCCGGGTTGGTCATGGTCACGCAGAAGAATCGCGAACTTGACGCCAAAAACGAGGATTTGCAACAGGCCAATGAGAACTTAGTCGAAGCCAACCAGCGCACGACGGCGGCCAAGAACGTTGCCGAACAACGCCGGCAGCAAGCCAACGCGCGTTATGAATTGGCTCTAGGCGCGTACAAGGAACTTGTCTTCGGCGTGCAGCAAAAACTGCAGAACCGCCCAGGCACGAGCGATCTGCGCCGCTCCTTACTGGCGAAGGCCGCGGAAGGCTTGACCAAGCTGGCCAAAAACGCTGAAAAAACCGCCGACGCTGATCGTACGACCGCTGCCGCTCTTTTGCAACTGGGCGACGTGCTTCTTACCATCGACGGTCAGCTCAGTAAAGCCAGAGACGTGTTCCAGAAGGGCCACGCAATTCTGCAGCGTCTGGCCGACGCCGATCCCAAGGATGCGCAAGCGCAACGCGACTTGTCCATTTCGTACGGGAATCTCGGAGACCTGAGCCTGCGGGCGGGGGACACGCAGCAGGCCCAGCGTTACTACCAGGACGGCCTGGCTATCTGCAAGCGTCTGGCCGACGCCGATCCCAAGGATGCGCAAGCGCAACGCGACCTGTCCATTTCGTACGAGAATCTCGGGGATGTGAGCCGGCAGGCGGGGGACACGCCGCAGGCGCTGCGCTACTATCAGGACGGCCTGACTATCCGCAAGCGTCTGGCCAACGCCGATCCCAAGGATGCGCAAGCGCAACGCGACCTGTCCATTTCGTACGAGAGGCTCGGGGACGTGAGCCGGCAGGCAGGGGATACCCAGCAGGCGCTGCGCTACTACCAGGACGATCTGGCCATCTGCAAGCGTCTGGCCGACGCCGATCCCAAGGCTGCGCAAGCGCAACGCGACCTGTCCATTTCATACGAGAGGCTCGGGAACATGAGCCGGCAGGCAGGGGATACCCAGCAGGCGCTGCGCTACTACCAGGACGATCTGGCCATCTGCAAGCGTCTGGCCGACGCCGATCCCAAGGATGCGCAAGCGCAACGCGACCTATCTGTTTCGTACAACAAGCTCGGGAACGTGGGTCTGCAGGCAGGGGATACCCAGCAGGCGCTGCGCTACTACCAGGACGACCTGGCTATCGCCAAGCGTCTGGCCGCCGCCGATCCCAAGGATGCGCAAGCGCAACGTGACCTATCCATTTCGTACAACAAGCTCGGGGACGTGAGCCAGCAGGCGGGGGACACGCCGCAGGCGTTGCGCTACTATCAGGACGGCCTGACTATCCGTAAGCGTCTCGCCGAGGCCGATGCGGCAAGCTTTGAAGCCCTAACTGACCTGGTCGTGAGTTATTACAAGATAGGCAAGGCCGCCGAGCAGGACCTGGAATTTGGGCAGGCGCGAGGCTGGTTTGAAAAGGCAAGCATGGTTCTCAAGAATCTCGAGCAACCCTGTAAGCTGAAAAATACACGGTTCGCTTCTTGGGTAAAGATGCTCAGCGATGAACGTGCTGGTTGCGCCAAAAAACTGCAGGCCGCCACCGACCTGGCTTTCGCACTTGCTCAGGCCAAAGACGAAGTCCCCGCTTTGTTGCTCGCCCGCACGCGAGTGCTGTTAAGGCAGGGTAAGCTTGCCGACGCCGCAGTCACTGCCGAGAAGCTCGCGGCATTGGAGCCCTTATCCCAGTCCAATCTTTACAATGCCGCTTGTGGCTGCGCGCTCTGCGCCGGGGCCGCAAAAGCGGACGCCAGCCAGGCTGAACGCTATGCCGCCCGTGCCCTTGAGCTTCTCGGCCAAGCAAAAGCAGCCGGCTTCTTTAAGACTCCGGCAAAAATCGCGCTTCTCAAGCGCGTCAAGGATCTGGACCCATTGCGCGAGCGTGCTGATTTCAAGGAATTCCTCGCCGAGATTGCCAACCCTTCGCCCACAAAATAGCGCTTCGCCCCGTCTTGGGCGTTACCGGCCCGCTCGCGCGCAACGTCAAGATTGGCGCCGCGCCCAGGACCGGCGCAATTGGCATGTCCCTGAAGAGAGATAGATAACAACCGAGTCGAATCTTCGAATCTGGCAATGGAAGGCCTGAGTGGGACACCGTCACCGAGGCTTCATCCCGTCCAGTCCATGTTGGCGCATGAGCATTGTCCTTTCCTGGATTCCCTTCGCCCAGTCGACCTAAATGACCGTGCGGGATTCGGCAGTAGGTCAGGTTTCCAACCTGACCGGACAGATTGGGAAATCTGTCCTACGCCGCTGCCGAATCAAGCACGGTGATATAGTACAAAAGGGTCTTAGTTTTGATCCATTTGTAAACACCGTAAATCCACAATGGAAGCGTCCCTCCGGAATTTGCCGACGCGCTATACCAACGTTGCCGAGCAGATCCGCAAGAGACATGGCGCGTGCCGGGCCGATAAGGTCGCGGAGTATTTGATCGCCGGCGATCCACCTGCCGACGATGTTCTTGCTTTGTTTTCCAAGCGCCGCCAAGAGGACGCCCAACGCCATCGGGTCGACGCTCAACGCGCACGGGCCGACGCACAAATGCTTCAGCAGGCGCTGGACCAAGGGAGCGCCGCCGTGCCTCAAGCGCCCCCGGAGGTTCGCGAACTCATCGATAGGCTCGAGCACCAACCGAAATGGCTGGACTGGAAACTACTCGAACTCGGCGCTCGGACGCACCTGCGCTGCGGGGCCGCTTGCGGTCTGGTGCTCGGCTGCTGCTCTTTGCCCCTTGCGTATCGCTCGGCGGCAGGGAACAAACCTCTGGCCTACACCGGAAAGCTCATCGACAAGCGGGCCAGCCAGCGCCTGATGGAAACGGGCCGCTTCTTCATCGAGACCTGCGCATCGGGCGGCTTGCAGCCCCACGCCCCAGGATGGAAGAGGACGGTCAAGGTTCGCATGATGCACGCCCAAATGCGCCGCAACCTGCGCACCAAGAAGTGGCAGCAAGACGACTGGGGAGCGCCCATCAATCAGCTGGATCTTGCGGGGACCGGCTTGCTTTTTTCTGCCTGTTTGCTGCACCACCTGCGCCAGATCGGCTTCCATTTCTCGGCGGCCGAGAGCGAAGGTGTCATGCATCTTTGGCGGTATTCCAGCCACTTGCTTGGCGTCGAGCCCGACCTTCTGTGCGCCTCCGAAAGCGAGGGTCGCGAACTTTTGGACCTGATCCTGGACATGAACAGTCACGCCGATGGGCACTCGCGCGACCTGACAAGTACGCTTATGGAATACGCCATGCCTAAAATGGTGTCAACCGTTCTGCCGTGGTTGGCCGGCGCTTCCCCCGAGGAGGCAAGAATGTGGCCCTGGCCGGCCCGCTTTGGCAACGCCCTGGCTCAAGTACTGGGGGTGACCGGCCGTGGGCATGGCGCCCGTGAGAAATTGGCCGTCTTTTGTTACGGCTTGTCCCACGGCCTACTCGGCGATCGCGCCAGAGGTCTGCCCAACCCGCAAACGGTCTGGCGCTACCGGGCCCCTCGACTGCTACGATCCCTCATCACGCCGCTCGAAGTGTGCCGCCGCCTTGTCCCAGGAGGCACTGGCCTGGCGTCCTCGATCGGCGCGAGACAGTTTCAGCGCATCATGCCGACCGACTCCGCCGGGCCCGCATCCTCTGCATTGCCGACCGGAGGCGCGTCCGTCGGTGCTGCCGCGGAAAATCGCGCGGAGGCAACAGCCCATGCTCGCGGAACCTGTTGAGCCCTTGCACCTCCTGACGGACGCCGATCGCCAGCTCCTTTTCGCCGGCGCCAGGCAACTCTCCTTTCAGCGGGGAGAAGTCCTTTTTCACGAGGGTGCCGTTCAGTCCAATCTTTACATTGTGCGCTACGGTCTGGTGCGCGTGGAACGGAAATACCGGGGCCATGGTATTGCCGTCGCTCGCTACGGGCCTGGAGAACTCTTGGGTGAAAGCGCCTTCCTCGAAGAGCATCCGGCCTTCGGCTCGGCGATCGCGGAGGAAGAGGTTGGCGTGGACCTCCTCGAAGGGCAGCGCATCCACGAATTGTTGGCTTCGGACGGCGGCTTCGCGTCGCGATTCTACCGCTCGCTGGCGGTTTGCCTGGGTCGGCGGTTGCGCCATCTGCCCGAGACTCTCGGATCCGCCGGCCCGCCTCCGCGCCTGCCGCGCCTGGGACAAATCTCCGAACAGCAGTTCCCCGAGGACCTGACCAAAGCGCTGGACGCCTTCCGTATGGCGATGCACGCCATCGCCGCCGAGCTTAAGCAAGAACGCCTGCCGCCGTCTCAGGCCCAAGATCGAGTCAATCGAGAATGTGACGCCGTGATCGCCACGCTCGACCAATTCACGAACGAGGACGCCCTTCTGGAAATTAGCAGGGACGATCTTCTGAATTTCCGAGATTTGCCCGATCTGGCGCGGGGCGTCGGGGGCTACGTCCAGCGCGAGACGTTCCCGTTTTTTTTCCAAAGCGCGACGATTGCGCAGGGCTTGCAGAAAGCGCGCGGTTTTGGGGAAGATCGAGAGCTGCTGGAACGGATCGAGCGTAATCAGCCGGCGGGCGAGGGCCGGCTTGGCCCCCTCATCGACCAGTGGTTTCTCGAGCGCCCGCTGTGCCGGTCGCGGCGCAACAGCCTTCGTGTCGTGACGGGCTACCTGCAGGAGGCCGTTGCGAGCATCACCGAGCCGGGCCCGGTGCGACTGACCAGCCTGTCGGCGGGCACGGCCCGCGAAGCCTTCGACTTACTCAACGCCAACAAGACGATCTCTCTCTACGTGACCTGCATTGACGGCGACGCCGATACACTTTCAATCGACGCCCATCTGGCCCAGGAATCTCACTGTGCCGACCGCATCACCTTTCTGCGGTCCGATCTTAGCGCCGTCATGCGCGGCCAAGGGTCCGTTTCGCTTGGCCTGCAACACGTGATCTATGGCCTGGGCGTCTGTGAAAACCTGGATGATGAACAGGCTGTCGTCCTTCTGAACTGGATTCACGACCTTCTGGTCCCGGGAGGTTGGGTCGTGCTAAGCAATCGCGACGCGTCCAGTCCAGATCGGGCCTTCACCGAACACATCCTCGACTGGGCGGTCAAACATCGGACGCGCGCGGAGTTCAGGAGCCTGTTTGCCGGCTCCAAATTTGGCGATCAGCCGCTGGAAATTCAAGCTGAAGACGCCGGTGTCAACCTGATATCCCGTTGCCGCAAGAGCTGATAAGACACCCTGGAAATCCGTCGCTTTACCAGCGCAAGGTTGCCATGCCTTTGTCTCGGTACGCCACCATACTAACCCGGAGCGGCAAAGAGGACGGTCCCCCTTGGGTGTCCCAAGGCCCCACTCCTTCGCGAATTGCCGCAAATCCGTTGTAATCCGCACGCCCGGTCAAGTTTATCACCGCGCTTTGCCGAAAACCAGAATGGACGATAGACCGCGACTTGCTCATTCATAACCCGTGGAACAGCTCAACATCGAGCCGGCAATTGGGTGGTTCCGGCAGGTCCGTTGGGTTTATTGGGCAAGGGGTATATAACGTGAACGCCGGCCGTCAACTTGCTCTCTTCGTTTCCGGTTGTGTGCTGTTTCTGAGTGGTTGCTCCATCGGGCCGGGCGTCATCCGCCAAAATCTCGTGCGCTACAACCAGGCCGTTACGGACACGGAGAACGAGCAGTTCTTGCTCAATCTCGTGCGCCTCAAGTATCGCGATCCGCCGAAAATCATCGCCGTTACCGGAATCACCAGCCAGTTCACTTTTGATAGCTTTGGTGGCGGTGAGTTGGTCGATTCGCACTACTCCGGCCTCGCCGCTAGTGCTGGCAAGATCACCAACGCATTCTCCACGCTCACATTTGGGCCCTTTCAGGGTCGTCTCACTGATGTGCCTTCGATCACCATGACCCCCCAGACAGGAGCCGACTTTACCAAGGGCCTCGTGGCCCCGATACCACTGGAAAGGATTGTGCTTCTGGCCAACACCGGTTGGGACCTGGACCGGCTTCTACGTTTATTTGTCCACAACATGAATGGAGTGGAAAACGCGCCGCACCTGACAGGCGGAGGGGGGGAGCATAAGCCTGATTTCGAGGAGTTCAGGTCGGTTGCCGAAACTTTGGGCCGACTGCAGCGCCAAAGTCTGCTCGAATTGACCACGAATCCCCACCCGGTGGCGCTTTCCGACCTATCCGAACCTTACAAGCTATCCAAGCCGCCGGCAGAAGGCACATCCTCGAAGGACGATAAGGGCGGTGACTTCAGGGCGGCCGACCTAATCACCGCGGCCAACAACCATTACATGTTCCACTACGACAAGAAAGACAACTCAATCGTCCTGAGCGGTACGGCTACTGCCTACGATATGATCATTCATCCCGATGCGTGGGCGCGGGATGGGGGGGAATGGGAGAGCGCCGCCGCCAAACTGAAACTCGAAAGGCCAGGAGCTTCCGACAGAGAAGTTTCTCGATATCGCCTCATCCAGGGCGACGGCGGCCATTTGAACCGAAAGCTCGGAGGCAGAAGCAATGATATCGTGGTCGGCACGCGCTCCACGCTCGCTGGGATGGTTTTCCTGTCCAAGGGAGTCGAAGCGCCGCCGGAACATTATCAACAAGGTTTGGTGGCAATGCCCTTGGATGAGCAAGGCCAGCCGTTTGACTGGACCCAGGTGACCGATAGCCTGTTCCGCGTGCACGTCCAGAAATGCAAGCCGAAGAATGCCTTCGTGGCCGTCAAATACCGCGACTACTGGTTTTATATTTGCGACAACGACCTGACTTCCAAATCGAGCTTCAACCTGTTGCTGGAGACGTTAAACGTGCAAGTCGCGCCCGGGGTGGGAGCCGCGCCGATCTTGACCTTGAGCGCCAGCGGACCCATAACTCGTTAGCCGGGTAAGCGACCCAGTTAAGCGTAAAGGCGCCTCATCACATCGTTGAAATTGCCGCTCCCACCGAGGACCAACCTGGCAGTTGCAGGGGCTGGACTCGTCCAGCTGGCCTTTTTCATGACGAAACTAGCGGATGACAACGAGCGAAACGATCATCCGCCGGAGGAAATCGCTGAGCGCCGCGGCACAGGAGGTCTGCGGCGAGCCTTCCCCTTGCGGCAGGAAGCCCACCAGGCACTCGGTTACACCAGAGAGTCGCGACAGCGGGGTTAACGCGTGGGCGATCCTCTCGAAAGATGCCCAATCATCTCTAAACCGTTCGCAGGATTTCACAATCACAAGAATTTTGTGGCAACCTCGATAAAAATTGTTCTAATGCCTATCATCAGGAAGGCTTGCCGGTTAAGGAAAAGCCCAGTCCCATTGCTCTTAATCGGTCTCCTCGCAAATGGAGATGATTGATCTCTGCGGCTGAGCCCGGCGCAATGCCAGCCCCGGAGTTGGCAATGGTGCTTTGGAGCCAAAGAGCGCCCTAAATAACAGGGACGCAACTGCCAAAAAGACCAAGAGCCACTTGCCGGTTGTTTTCAGCCGTTCTATGGAAGATAAATCCGAGTAAGGAGGTTTTGCATGGCCGAAGAACTTGGCGCAGGAACCCGCCGGCTGCCTGTGTACCTCTTGTTAGACTGCTCCGGGTCAATGCACGGCGACCCCATCGAAGCAGTTAAGATGGGCCTGCGACAACTGCGTTCCGACTTGCAGAATGACCCACAAGCGCTGGAAACGGTGTGGCTCAGCGTCATCACCTTCGATAGCAGCGCCAAACAAGTTGTGCCCCTGACCGAAATCGGCGCTTTTCAAGAGCCCAATCTGAATGCCTCGGGTACGACCAACCTGGGAGAAGCACTCCAGCTGCTCCTGACCTGTGTGGACAAGGAGGTGCGCAAGACGACCGCCACACAGAAAGGTGATTGGAAACCGCTCATTTTCCTCATGACCGACGGCCAGCCCACAGACAGCTGGGAGAAACCTGCTGAGGAGGTGCGCAAGCGTCGGCCCGGCAATATCATCGCGTGCGCCGCGGGCGGCGGGGCCGACGACAAGGTGCTGAAGAAGATTACCGAAGTCGTGGTGCGCCTCCAGGATACTTCGCCGGGCGCGCTGGGCGCCTTCATGAAGTGGGTGACTGCTTCGGTGTCCACGACCAGCTCAGGAGTCACGGCCAATCCGAACGCGCCGGTAAACCTACCGCCCCTTCCCGAAGACAAGGGGATCCAGATCGTGCCTTGAGGACGAGGCCCAAGGCGCTGCCTTCTCAGCGACTGTTGCCGGAGAGGTCAAATGTCCAACGAGCACGCTGTCGCCATGCGTCGTCTGCCGATTTATCTCCTCCTGGATTGTTCCGGGTCCATGGCTGGGGAGCCGATTGCCGCCATGGGCATGGGCCTGAAGGCCTTGCTCAGCGACCTGCGCAACGATCCTCAGGCCCTGGAGACGGTTTGGCTGAGCGTCATCGTCTTCTCGAGTACGGCTGAGCAGCTCCTGCCGCTGACCGATATTAACGAGTTCGACCCCCCCGAGCTGGTCGCCTCGGGCACCACGGCGCTGGGCGAAGCGATCGAACTGTTGGCGGAGCGCATTAGCGACGAAGTTAGGCACTCCAGCCTAGAACAAAAAGGGGATTGGCGGCCCATGGTCTTCATCCTTACTGATGGCGAGCCCACGGACGATTGGATGAAATCCGTGGAGCGCTTTCGCCTGCGCAACCAGGCAACCTTGATTGCTTGCGGGGCGGGACCGGAAGTGAACGACCGAACGCTCAAGCTCCTGGGGGACACAGTGGTGCGGTTGAGGGACACTCAACCGGGCACGCTGGGCGCGTTCATGAAGTGGGTTACGGCCTCAGTCACCACTACCAGCCAGGTCCTGGGCGCCTGCGCTCGCGCCGACGGACAACTGGCAGAGATCCCGGACGAAGAAGGGATTTCCGTACTGGTGGAGAAGGGTGTTGCCTCGGTGACCGCTGGTGAGTTCCTGGACGAGCTCCACCTGAGCGACGGCTTGCAAAAAGAACGGGGCTGCAAGGACGCTCCAAACGCTGACCCGCTAGTGGGCCCGAAAGCGATCGCAGAAGGAGATGGCCATGGCAAACAATGATCCCGCGCGCACGCCCAAATTACCTGAAAGCGACAATCGCGACCTGACGGCCGGTCATGCTTCGACTGATGGCCAGGTCGCGGACGAGTTCGGCGTACGCGATGAGCTGAATGGGCCGAATACCTTGGAGACGGCCAAGGACGCTCGCGATCTGATCTTTAGCAATAATGTGCCAGTCGCCCCGTCAGGACCGCCGACTGTCAGTCCTGAGGCGGGGCCGCCGGCGCGAGCGCCCGATCCCAAGCAGGCCAAGGAGGTGCCGGTGGCAAATGCCACATCCGATGAGACGCCAGCGGGCCAGCCCGAACCGGGGGAACAAGCGCAGGCCAGGTCGGCGGGGGAGGCGCCCAGTGAACCCGCCGCCAAACTTTCACCCGCAATTTCCTCTCATGTAGTCACTGTCAGTCGGCCGGACTGGCAAGAGCTTGGGACTCCTGCACAACGAACTCAGCGCCCTCCACTTCCTGCCGCCAAACCGCAGTCCAGGCCCGTGGAAGAGGCGCCACGCGAACCCGCCGCCAAGCCTCCACCTGTTGTTTTCTCTCATGAGGTCACGGTCAGGCCGCCGGAATTGCAAGAGCTTGGGACTCCTGCACAACGAACTCAGCGCCCTCCACCTACTGGCCCCTCGGTAGCCCCAAAGCCACACTCCGGTGCGACGACTCCAATTCCGGCCGGAGAGAAAACCCAGGTCCCACCTGCGAGCACGGCACAGGCGCCTGCCAGCTCTCGCCAGAAGGAGCCAGACCCGGCACGGACGGCCAAACGGCAGGCCGACCCGAAAACTGCCGCAACTCAGCAGTCCAGAACTCCCCCACCTCCACCGTCTCCAGGGCCCACTCCGAAATGGGAAGTGGTTGAGCCGACCGATCAAACCGAGCGCGTGGAGCATGAGGAATGTACGCTGGTGTCCTTCAAGCACTGGAACGCGATGGCGGCCAGTCTGCGCGGCAAGCTGCACGCCCATAAGGGGCTTTGGCGTGATGACGCCTACACGCTTGAAAGTGTCGACGACTGGACCATCGTGGCGGTAACTGATGGAGCCGGCAGCGCCCGGCTGGCCCGCGTCGGTGCCCGGATCGCGAGCCAGGAAGCGACGCAGAAAATGAAGGAGTTGCTCGAACACTTTTGCCTGGCGCCAGCTGAAAGTAACGGACCGGGCGAGAGTGACCTACTGCGACTCAAGACTTTCCTGGAACAGTCGGCCGGCAAGGCGCGGACGGAACTTATCCGCGAGGCCCAGAAGCGCCGGTGCCCGGCCAACGACCTGCATACGACCTGTCTGCTGCTGATCCACACGCCGTTCCAAGGCAGTGATGTGGTAGCCGCCATCCAGGTCGGGGACGGCAGTATCGGCCTCTACACCGAGGACCGAAAGCACACCGTCATAGGTGTGGCAGACCACGGCCAGTATTCCAGCGAGACTTGTTTCCTGACCACGCCGCACATCGAGCACAGCTTCGGCGCGCGCGTCCGATTTGCGATCAAGAAGGGCGTTCGCGCCATTGCCATCATGTGCGACGGAGTGTCCGACGACTTTTTCCCCGAAGACAAACGATTGATCGACATCTTTGATGGCGAGCCCATCCCAGAGCTCAAGACCAGATCCGGGGACAAGGTCTGGGGTCTGCTGCACAAGGATAAGGGCATTCTCGCCGATCCGAAAGAGGGCAAGGCCTTGCTCGACTGGCTCCGCTACGAGAAGAAAGGGTCTTCGGATGACCGGACGCTTGTTTTGCTGTACAGGAGAACCTGATCGTGAGCACACTTACAGCCGTTCTTAAAGACGGGCGCACGGTGGAATACCTGCCGGAGATGATTGGCCAGGGCGGGATGAAGAAAGCCTATTTTACGGCCGACCGCCAATCGGTGCTCCTTTTTTTCAAGAACCACGCCACTTGCAAGGATCCCAACCGGATGGCCCGCCTCGAGGCAATCCTGGGACGATTCAACCCGACCACACATCCGACGACTGGAAAGTATTTTGGGGATCTCTTTTGTTGGCTGACCGGTATTGTCGTCCAGCCCGAGCTCGGGGTCATGACGCCGGTTTACCCCAAAAACTTCTTTTTCGCAACCGGCAACTGGCAAGGGAGGGAAAAGGAGGGGAAGTGGTTTTCGAGCCCCAAATTGCGCAAGCTGCTGCCGACGGCGGAGCGGGGCACATGGCTGAGCTACTTGCAGATCAGCATTCTCATTGCTCGGGCCGTCCGCAAGATGCACCTGACCGGGCTGGCTCATTCGGATCTGTCCTGCAAGAACATCCTGATCGATCCACCGGGAGGCCGCTGCTCCGTCATCGACATCGATTCGCTGGTGGTGCCGGGCGTGTTTCCTCCGGACGTTCTGGGTACTCCGGGATATTTCGCGCCGGAGGTGCTGGCAACGCAGCACCTGCCGCTCGACGACCCCAAGCGCAAGCTGCCGTCGAACCTGACCGATTTGCACGCTCTGGCGGTCTTGGTCTACGAATACCTGCTGCGCCGGCACCCGCTCCGCGGCCCCAAGGTGAACGCCAGGACGGCTGAGGATGACGAAAGGCTGTCCATGGGAGAAAAGGCCCTGTTCGTCGAGAATCCCCACGATTCCAGCAATCGGCCGAAGAGCGGCATTACGGTTGGCTACGATCAGCTGGGACCGTATCTGCCAAAGCTGATTGAGCGCGCCTTCGTGGATGGGTTGCATAACCCCTCTGCCCGGCCCACTGCGAATGAATGGGAGAAGGCGCTGTACCGCTCGTCGGACCTGCTCATCCCTTGTGGCAACAAGGCGTGCGAGGAAAAGTGGTTTCTTTACAAGGAGGGCTTGGCGCCCAGGTGCCCCTGGTGTGGTTGGCGGCTGGAAACCTCGGTGCCGGTCCTCGAGTTTCATTTCCCGGCGCGAAGCGGGCAGTTCCGCTCCGAGGGACACGCCCTCATCGCCTGGGATGGGCGGCGACTCCACCGCTGGCACATTTACCAGCGTGTGGACCCCGTGGAAGGCGTGGACCAGGAGGTGTTGGCTTACGTGCGTTTCTATCAAAACCGCTGGATCTTGATCAACAAGGGCCTCGATTCGTTGATTGATCCGGCCGGCAATCCGGTGCCGAGGAAACAGTTCTGCGCCCTGAAATCAGGCGACGAGGTGCGCCTCTCCCGCGAGGAGCAAGGTCGCCTGGTAAGCATTCGCATGATTCCGTAACTAAGAAAGACACCATGACTGACCTCCAAGCACAACTTGACCTTGCGACAAACGGCCAGCCTCTGCAACTCGATCCGCCGGGCCGGGAATTCCAGGGGCCGATCATCATCCGCAAGGCCATTGTTCTGGACGGTCACGGGGCCACAGTCTGGGCCAAAAAAGGTCCAGTGATTTCCGTTTTGGCGAACGGGGTCGTGCTCAATAGCATCAACGTGGAGGTTACGGGCAACGATGCGAACCTCGATGGCGAGGCGAACTGCGCACTGGCCGTGGCGCCTGGATTGGGAATCACGTTCAACCAGGTTTCGGTGCGGGGCAACGTTCGCGGGCTAGACTCGGAAGAAGGAGACTGGAGCTACCCGCGCTCCATCAACTTTGGACAGCTCAAGGCGAAACGACCCCACCGTTTCAAGGTCAAGGTAAACGTGCCGGTTCCCTGCACCTTGATCTCCAAGATCGAAGGCCTTTCCGTTGAGCCGAAGCAATTATGCGGCCGAAGGTTGGAGGAGCTCACCCTCTCGCTCGATGCGCTCTCACCTGTAACCCTGCTGCGCGGCGAGCTCTGGCTTCAGACGTCGCTGCTGACGCGGCTCATCAAGGTCAACGGCTCGGTGCGAAATATTGAAGGTGCCAACGTCATTTTTGGCGATGGGCAAGTTGTCTGGGAGCCTCATGATGTCCCAGTGGACACGCGAGCACCGCACGTCGAGCCGGAGCCTCTGATAAAGGTCCCGCCGGAGCTGGAAGACGGGCCTCTGGCGCCGACAGAATCTGCGCCGATCACCCAATCGGCAGTCGTGTCCCCGCCGGTGATACCAGCGACGCCTTCGACGCAAAGAATCACCGAATCGGTGCCCATTGCCCCCTCTCCCGTGATCGTCTCCAAGCTGGGCGACGGCAATTTCACGACCATCGGCGAGGCCATCCGCAGCGCCCGCCTTGGCACGCGTATCGTGGTACGACCTGCCCTTTACTGCGAGTCGCTCATCCTGGACAAGCGGCTGGAAATCGTTGGGGAAGGCAAGATCGAAGACGTCATCGTCGAAAGCGCAGATGCCAGCTGCCTGCGCATGCAGACAGACTTTGCCCGCGTGTGCGGCATGACTCTGCGCGGTGTCTCAGGGCGAGGACGGAAAGAACAATATGCGGTGGACATCCCGCAAGGGCAGCTCGTGCTCGAAGACTGCATTATCACCTCCGAAGGACTCGCCTGCCTGGCCGTGCACGGCAGCAAAGCCATTCCCCTGCTACGGCGCTGCCGGCTGCACGGCAGCAAGTCGGCCGGCCTGCTCATCTTCGACCGCGCGGATGGCGAATTCGAGGATTGCGCGATCTTCAACAATACCCTCGCGGGGGTGGAGATCAAGCAGGGCGCCAATCCCACTCTGCGGCGCTGCCAGGTATACCATGGCCAACAGGTCGGCGTGCTCATCCACCAGATGGGCCAGGGGAAACTGGAGAGCTGTGAGATCTACGGCAATGCTCTGGCCGGTGTGGAGATTCGAGGCGGCGGGAGCCCTGTGCTGCTTCGGTGCAAGGTGCGTGATGGCAAATCAGCCGGCGTCCTGGTTCATGATTTCGGCCGAGGGAGCCTCGAGCATTGCGAGATCTTTGGCAACTCGCTGGCGGGTGTGGAAGTCAGGCAAGGCAGCGACCCGGTCCTGAAGCGCTGCACGATTCACCATGGCATGCAAGCCGGCCTCTTGTTCGGCCAGGACGCCCATGGGTCCGTGGAAGAGTGCGACATCTTCGAAAATGCCTGTGCCGGGGTCGAGATCCGGCAGTCCGGCACGCCAGTCCTCCGAAACAAGTGCAAGATTCGCAAAGGCAAGCAAGCGGGCATCTTGGTCTGGCAGGGCGGCCTGGGGACCGTGCAGGATGCCGAGATCGTCGGAAATGGCGGCGCGGGGGTGGCCATTACCGATGGCGGTAATCCTCATCTTCAAAGATGCCAGATTTCAGAGAACACGCTCTCAGGCGTCGTCGTCTGGGACAACGGCGGCGGGACGCTGGAGCATTGCCACATTACGAAGAACGCCTTAGCGGGGATCGCCATTCTCCGAAAGGGCAATCCTACGGCCCTGCATTGCAACATCCATGGCAACGGTGATGCCGGGGTTTGGGCTCACGACCAGGGAACAGGCCGGATCGAGCACTGCGACCTGACTGGGAACGCGCGCAGCTCCCTGGACATTGAAGAGGGCTGTACCGTGACCGACAAAGACAACAAAACGGGCTAGCACCTGGAATCGCAAGTCCGTCGGCTCGTTCATTCCAACTGATTCGACAATTGCCCTTGCAGGCGAGGTCTCCCTGATGTCCACACGTCGCCTTCCTGTTTACCTCCTCCTGGACTGCTCCGAGTCGATGGCGGGGGAAGCTTTCCAAGCCATGACGCGAGGTCTCACCGCGCTTTTGTCCGAGCTGCGCAGTGACCCCATGGCCCTGGAAACGGCGGCCATTAGCTTTATCACGTTCGCCAGCACGGCTCAGCAAGTCATTCCGTTGACCGAACTTTACACTTATCCTGCGAATCAGCTCCCCCGTCTGCGAATGGGGTCGGGTACTGCCCTAGGTGCCGCCCTGCAATTGCTGGAGGAATGCCTGGGACGCGAAGTTCTCAAAACGACGGCTGACCGGAAGGGCGATTACAAGCCCGTGTGTTTCCTCCTAACCGATGGCGAGCCAACCGACCAGTGGGAAAATAGCGCCGCTCGGATACGTAATAATGTCTGCGGTAAGCAGGCCAACGTCATAGCAGTTGGTTGCGGCCCCGATGCGGACCTGGAAAAGCTAAGGCAGATCACGGATGCTGTGGTCGCCATGAAGAATGCGGACGAGGCTTCTTTCCGCCAGTTCTTCAAATGGGTCTCAGCATCCGTGTCGTCGGCCAGCCAGGCCCTGGGCGGGGCGGGTGAGCATGGTGTCTCACTCCCTGGTCTCCCGGAAGAGTGCATGGAGATGGCGCGCCCCGAGAAGCGTCGGGAGTCCCCCGTGCCGGATCGGTATGTCTTTCTGCACGCGCGCTGTGTCAAGACCAGCCAGTTTTTCCTGGCGCGATTCGCCAAGCAGCCCGCCGAGAAGAAGGGGATATTCGGTGGCGGCAAGGCGATCTACAAGGGAGTCGCCGCCCACGTGGTCGAAGACTTTGACCTCGACCCCAAGGCAAAGGACCCGCGCCAAAACGTATCGACGGAATTCTTGGAGGCGCCCCCGCACTGTCCATGTTGCCAACACGAAATGCTGGCGATGTGTCGCTGCGGCAGCGTACATTGCTGCCCGCGTGTCGCGCAACCGGTCACGTTGACCTGTCCCTGGTGCCGTTCCACCAGCATATATGGTAACGTGGGTGCCTTCGACGTGGGCCGCGGCGCCGGCTAGGGTAGGCCAATGCCACTGTCTCCGGGGAGGGATTTTGATGTCCAGCTATGTCCGGCATCTACCTGTGTACCTGCTACTAGATTGTTCCGAATCGATGGCCGGCGATGCCATCGAAGACCTGGGCCGCGGCCTGGACATGATGCTCGCCACTTTACGATCCGACCCGTATGCCATTGAGACCGCGCTGATCAGCCTGATCACGTTTTCAGGCGATGCACGCCAGGATGTGGCGCTTACCGAAGTCTTGAGTTTTCCGCGGCCCAAGCTCAAGGTGCGACCGGGCACCGCGCTGGGCGCCGCGCTGCGGTTGGTGAAACGCTGCATTGAACGTGAAGTCATCACGACCTCGCAGACCACCAAGGGAGACTACAAGCCTCTTGTCTTCTTACTCACTGATGGCCAGCCCACGGATGAATGGGAAAGTGTCGCCAAAGAAATTCAGAGCACCAAGACGCCCTGGGGCGATAACCTGATCGCAATCGCCTGCGGGCCAGACGCAGATACCGATGTCTTACGGCGTTTTAGTTCCTCGGTGTTCCTGATGAAAGATATGGCGCCGGAAGCATGGCGCAAAGTCATGGTGTGGATGACGCAATCGGTGCAAGCCAGGAGCCATTCCGTCGGGCATGCGCCCGAGGGCGAGGCGGTTCAACTCCCGGATCCGCCGGCGGATGCGCTCGAAAGGGCCCCCGCCGTGGCTGGCACACGCGATCCGTCTCCCAGGCAGCTGTTCTTGCACGCCTGGTGCTCCCAGGACCAGAAGCCTTACTTGATGCGCTTCGCGCGGTCGCCGCAGTCCGAGAAATACATCGCCGTCAAGGCACACCCGCTCGAGGCTGTGGAAGTTGACCCCGGCCAAGGCCAGCCCCAAGTGAATTCATCGTTGCTGGATGGATGCCCAATTTGTCCTTATTGCGGCAACACGGCAGCAGGATCTTGCGACTGCGGAGTCTTGATGTGCATCCCCGGTTCCCCTGAACTCCGACGCGTGAAGTGTCCTCGCTGCCCCCGCACCGCGCTTTTCGCCCCCGGCGGAGGAAGTGGGGACTTAGGTGGAAGTTTTGACATAACGCAAGCGATAGGTTGAGATTGTACTGTTTCCAAACAGATGGGACCGGCCTCGCTGGTAGCGTAAAATCTTCGAGACTAAATCAAGCTCGCTGGAGTTATTCGTGTCTCAGGTTCGTGACGCTCGCTCCCCTAGTGATGTGCTTTTCGTGAGAAACTCACGCGCAGCATCGTCTCCCGCACATCATGGGGGGGCCAACAAGCAGAAAGGGATGTTTTCCATGGGAAAAGGATCCGTAATCCGTAGGTGTCTGGCTGTATTGCCGGTCGTGTTTTTCCTGGCCGCAGGAGGCGTTCTCGGCCAGGAGCCGTTTGCCAACCTGGTCAAAAACGCAAAGGTCGAGGCGGTCAAGCAAGGCGGGACCCTGGAAGTGCCGTTTATTCTCTGGGGCGGCGACATCGCCACCTTCCACGCGAATGGCGGCCTGACCACCAAGTCGGGGACGCTCTTCCAGCGGCAGGGGCTTAACCTGAAGCTCACCCCCGGCGACAATTTCCCCGAGCAGGTCAAGAATTACTTGACCGGGAAAAGTCCGTTCCTGCGCGGCACCATGAGCATGCTTGGTCAGGCCTCGGAAGTGCTCAGCGCCGATCCACGGACGCAGCCGGTCGTTTTCCTCCAGCTGACCTGGTCGGCCGGCGACCACCTCGTTGCTCGCGCCCAACTCAAAAACCTTAACGACCTCAAAGGCAAAAAAATAGCCCTTCAGAAATTCGGCCCACACGCGGGGATGCTCGATGACATTCTGCGAACGGCTCACCTCAAGTGGCAGGACGTCAGCGTGGTGTGGACCGATGATGTTACGGGAGAGAAGGGACCGCCGGCCTTGTTTCGCAAGGATCCGTCCATTGACGCCTGCTTCGCCATTACGCCCGATATGACCGACTTGACCGGCGGTCTGAACAAAACCGGCACGGGAGCGGACAAGAGCGTCAAGGACGCCCACGTTCTGGTCTCCACCGCACAGATGAAGCGCTCTATTGCCGATGTCTACGCTTGCCGAAAGGACTTTTACGATGCCAACAAGGCCCTGGTGGAGAAGTTTGTCGCCGCCTATCTGAAGGGTTGCGAGGAATTGGTGGATTTGAAAGCACAGGCAGAGAAAAAGGCTGCCGGTGCCGAGGAACATTACAATGCCGTCCTGAAGATGGCGCAGGAGATTTACGGTAAGGAGGCGCTCCCCAAAGCGGAAGACGCCGACGGCTTGATTTCCGATGCGCTCTTCGTCGGCTTGCCGGGCAACATCAGTTTCTTCACGGATAAAGGGAATCTGAGCGGCTTCGCTGTCAAGCAAGGGGCCGCTCTGAGCCTGGCTGTCGCTCTCGGCAATGCCAAAACCCGGCCCGAGTTTCAGAAGGCGGATTTTGATTACGACCGGCTCAAGGCCCAGGGCGCACTGAAGGTCCTCGAGGGCGCCGCCCCCGAGCCGATCAAATCGAGCGGTGTGGGCATCGTCAATTTTACGATCAGTTTCGAGCCCAACCAGAAGGAATTCGAGGAGCAAAAGTATGGCGACGACTTTGAGGACGCACTCAAGCAAGCGTCGCTCTTCGGTAACGCGGTCATGATGATTCGCGGCCATGCCGACCTTTCCAAGCTGCTGAGCGACTTCGTCAAGGCGGGTTTGGAAAAGGGCGATCTCAAACGCGAGGGTAACACCGGCAATTATCAGTATTTCTGGAAGGGTGAAAAACTGGACCTGACCGACACCAAGAAAGTCGTCGAGCTGATCGATAAGACCGAGTTCGACGAAACCAAGGATGACCCGCGCAAGACGCTCAAGCTCTTGGCCAAGCTCTCGCAGGACCGGGCGGATGAAGTCAAGAACGCCGTCGCGACCTACGCCAAGAATCGAGGCTTCAAGATCGACCCCAGCCAGTTTCAGACCAAGGGGGTCGGCGTTGCCGAGCCCGTGTCTAAACAGCCTCGAACCGGGGACGACATGAGACGCAACCGCCGGGTCGAGTTCCGGCTGGAGAAGCCCTTGATCGAATCCGTGGCCGGCAAAATTGATTATTAAAGGCTCCTTTTTATCCGGAGGAATTCGCCATGAACCGCCGCGACGTGCCACGTCGACCTCATTGGATTCTCGCCACCTTGTGTCTCGCCGCCGCGGCGGCTCTCGCCCTAACTCCGCTGGCGGGGGTTCGGGCTCCCGCCGCACACACCCAGGGAGCAGCCCTGGAAGTGCCCTTCATACTTTGGGGCGGGGATGTGGCGACGTTCCTGGCCAACGAGGGCCTGACCACCAAACCCGACTCGATTTTCGAAAAGCAGGGCCTCACTCTGAAGCTGACGCGGGGCGACGACTTCCAAGAGCAGGTTAAAAACTATCTGTCCGGCAAAAGCCCCTTTCTGCGCGGCACCTTCAGCATGCTCGGCCAGGCGTCCGAGTCGCTAAGCAAGGACCCGGCGGCCCGGCCGGTGATTTTTCTTCAGCTCACCTGGTCCGCCGGCGACCATCTCGTTACGCGTGCCAACTCGAAAATGCTCAGCGACATCAAGGGCAAGAAAATCGCTCTCCAAAAGGGCGGGCCGCACGTCGGCATGCTGGGCGATATTCTGCGGACGGCCCGGCTCAAGTGGGACGACATCACCACTGTCTATACCGATGACGTCACCGGCGACAAGGGACCAGCCGCTCTGTTCAAGAAAGATTCGAGCGTTGACGCCTGCTTCGCCATTACCCCGGACATGGCGGGCTTGACGGGCGGTTTCGACAAGACCGGCGACGGCGCCAGCGGAACGATCAAGGGGGCCCACGTGCTGGTATCCACTGCCCACATGAAGCGCTCGATCGCCGACGTGTATGCTTGCCGCAAGGATTTTTACGAAGCTCACAAGGATGTGATCGAAAAGTTTGTCGCCGGCTACCTGAAGGGTTGCGAGGAGCTCTTGGAATTGAAAAAGAAGTACGCCGTCAAGGATCCGGACGCCACCCCCAGGTACAAGGCTCTCCTCGGACTGACCATGCAGATCTACGGCAAGGATGTCGCCACGGAAGACGACGCCGACGGGTTAATTTCCGACGCCGTCTTTGTCGGCTTGCCCGGTAACATCAGCTTCTTCACCGACCGCGGCAATCTCAGCGGCTACGAGGGCAAGCAGAAGGCAGCCCTTGACCTGGCTGTCGCCCTCGGAGACGCGAAGGCGCGGCATGAGTTCATCAAGGCGGATCTTGATTACGAAAAAGTCAAGGGCCTGGGGCAACTGACGGGAAAGGCGCTGCCGGAAAACAGGTTCAAGGAGGACGTCAAAGTCCTGCCCGAGAACACTCTGTATTCCTTCTCGATCAGCTTCGAGCCGAACCAATCGGTCTTCCCCGAAGCGAAATACGGTGAAGACTTCCAGCGTGCCCTGGAGCAGGCGTCGCTGTTCGGCAATTCGATCGTCGTCGCGCGTGGTCACGCGGACCCCTATAGCCTTCTGGAATTATTCGAGAAACAAGGCCTCGCCAAGCAGATCCTAGTCAAGAAAGGCGACGACCTGGAGCTCAAGGACGGCACCAAGGTCGATCTCAATGATGTCAAGAAGGTGGCCGAAATCATCGAAAAAGAGGACTTCGGCAACGATGACCTCAAGAAGTCAGCGAAGTACTTGATGGGTCTGTCGAAATCGCGTGCCGATGGGGTCCGCAACGCGCTGGTCAAGTACGCGGAATCGAAGGGTTACCGCCTCGACAAAAGCCAAATTCGTGCGGCGGGAGCAGGCTGTCTGGAGCCGGTCGTTGCCATTCCGAAGCAGAGAGAGGACTACTTCAAAAACCGGCGCGTCGAGTTTCGGATCGTCAAGGTCACGATTGAGAGCAGCTCGGAGATCGATTATTGACCCACGAAAGTCTGAACGAGGAGGTGAGCGGTGAAGAGGCAAGGTTCCGTCAAGCTGCTGGGGGTCGTGGTCATTTGGATGATTATCCTGGGAGCCATTGTTGTCATTTATAAGATCCCAGGGGCGCTCGACTGGCTGAAGGATCTCGTGGGCGGCACCGAGGTCACCTCGTTGGACACCCTTGAAGTCCCGTTCATCCTTTGGGGTGGCGATGTGGCCACGTTTCATGCCAACGGCGGTTTGGAGACGAAGGAGGACACTATCTTCCAGCGCCTAGGCCTGAAAGCGAAGCTTGTCCGCTGCGACGACTTCAACGAGCAGGTGAAAAACTATCTCGCCCGCAAGAGCCATTTCCTGCGCGGGACGTTCAGCATGCTGGGACAGGCGTCCGAAAAGGTGAGCGCGGATCCAGGGGCCCGCCCCGTGGTCTTCCTCCAGCTCACCTGGTCCGCTGGCGACTACATGGTGGCCCGCAGTAACTGCAAGACGCTGGCCGATCTGAAGGGGAAGCGCATAGCGCTGCAGAAATATGGACCTCACGTCGGCATGCTCGACGACATCTTGCGGACCGCTCGGATCGGCTGGAAAGAGATTGACGTCGTATGGACCCCTGATGTGAGTGGGCCGAAGGGACCGGCGGCCGAGCTTCGTAACCAACCGAGCGTGGATGCGTGCTTTGCGATCACGCCGGAAATGGAGGAGCTGACAGGCGGTAAAGCGCTGACCGGCACGGGAGCGGGTAAATCGGTCAAGGATGCCCATGTCCTGGTCTCCACCGTCGACATGAAGCGATCAATCGCCGACGTCTATGCTTGCCGCAAGGATTTCTTCGACGCCCACCGGGAGTGGGTGGAGAAATTCGCGGCAGGCTACCTGAAGGCCTGCGAGGAACTGATGGAAATGAAGAAGGACTATTCTCCGAAGAACAAGGAGGCCACTCCCAAATACAATGCTATCCTGGCGCTGACCCAGGAGATTTACGGCAAAGAGGATATCGCCTCGGTTGACGTCACCGACGGCTTGATCTCCGACGCCGTTTTCGTGCGCCTGCCGGGTAATCGCAGTTTTTTCACGGAAAGCAGTCCCGACAACTTCGAAGGGAAGCAGAAAGCCGCTCTGGACCTTGCTATCGCGCTGGGCGACGCCAAGGAACGACATGAGTTTCTCAAGCCCGCATTCGACTACGAGCAACTGGCTAAGCTGGGCGGCTTGACTACCGACCTCCGGGCCGGACCGGGCCGGCTGGATCCAGGCCTCGTATTACCAGCGGGCAAGGATTTGGAGAGCAACACCCTGTTCGCCTTCGAGATTCGTTTCCCTAATGGCATCACCGAGTTCGACGTCGGCAGGTACGGCCTCGATTTTCAGAGGGCGGTCGAGCAGGCATCTCTATTCGGCCGGGCGATCATCGCAGTCCGCGGCCACGCCGACCTTTCGGGCGTCCTGGGTACGTTTGTCCGCGCAGGCCAGGAGAAAGGTCTTCTTAAACGCACGGCGACCCAGGGGAAATACTTGCTCCAACAAGCGGACACCGTGCTCGACCTGGGGGACACCGCCAAAATTGAAAGACTGGTAGACAGCGGCGAGTTCGAAAGCGATCAGAACCGACCGCGCGAGTTGCTCGTAAGCGTGCGGAAACTCTCCCAGCAACGCGCCGAAATGGCTCGCAGGGCGCTGCTGGAATACGCCCGGTCGAAAAATTACTCCCTGGATGAAAACCAGATCCGCGCAGTAGGTGTGGGAATCAGCGACCCGGTTGTTCCCGTACCCCGGTCAGACGAGGAATACGCAAGGAATCGGAGGGTCGAATTCCGTCTTCTCAAGACAAATGAGTCCCCCCTTCCGGGCGATAAGCCTGATTACTAAAGGAGAACGAAGTGCCCGCTTCGAAGAGCCAGCTGAAAGGGCTGCTGCATATCCTCGCCGCGCCGCGGACTCTCCTGCCATCGATGTGCGGCGTCAGCGCGGCGGTTCTTACCTGGGTTTGGGCGAAGCCGCGGGAGTACATCGTACTTTGGTCCTTGGTGACCATCGGCTGGGTCGTTACCTGCATCCTGCTGGGTAAGTCCTCCCATCCACGTGTGGACGGGCCGCGACAGCTTCTTCTGGATAGCCTGGATCCAGCTAATTCTGCAGGCTGGAGACCTTGTCCGGCCGCGGAGTTGACGGCCACGGCGGCTCAGACGGAGACCTAAGCCGCCAAGGCAGCCGGCTGGCGACTCGTCCCGCAGGACCGGGAAGGGGCCGGTTTTCTGCAATGGCTACTTCTAGCTTTGGAAAGGATGAAATATCATGAGAGCACTGGCGGTTCTGACATCACTTCTGGCGCTGGCAGCGGGCGCTGCCCTTGTGGGCTGTTCGAGCAATACCGGCACCGCCGCCAAAGGCAGTAGTTCAACGCCTTCGGCCGCGGCCGCGAGTCCCACAGCGGCGGCAGCGGGACCACCTCTAACCATCGCGTATAGCGATTGGCCCGGCTGGCTGGTCTGGGAGATCGGCATCGAAAAAGGCTTCTTCAAGGAAGCCGGCGTGGACGTCAAGTTCGAATGGTTCGAGTATCTCCCGTCCATCGATGCCTTTACGAACAAGAAGGTGGATGCGGTGAACATCGTCTGCGGCGACTCGCTCACGGCCGCCCGTGGCTCCACGGCCATCGTCCTGACCGACTACTCCAACGGCAACGACATGATCATCGCCAAGAAGGGAATCGAATCGATCAAGGGCCTTAAGGGCAAAAAGGTCGGCCTGGAGCTGAACGTTGTGGAACATATCCTGCTGGACAAGGCCCTCAGGGACAATGGCATGACCGAGGAGGAATTGAAACTGGAGAACATTGAGACGAACAAAACGCCGCAGGCACTATCCTCTGGTGGCGTGGACGCGATCGGCGCGTGGTACCCGATCTCCGGCGAGACGCTCGCGAAGATGGCCGGATCCAAACCGTTGTACACAAGCGCTCAGTCCCCAGGCTTGATTTACGACGCCTTGCAAGTCAGCCCGGAGAGCTTGCTTCTGCGGCGCGACGACTGGAAGAAGGTGGTTGGCGTCTGGTTCAGGTGCCTGGAATATCTCCACGACCCCAAGACACACGACGAGGCCGTCAAGATCATGACCAAGCGAATCGGCAGCGTCAAGCCCGAGGATCTCGAGAAAAACCTGAAAGGGACGAAGCTGCTGGACAGGGCGGGCAACCTGCGTGCGCTGGAAAAGCGCGACACGCTCGACAGCGTGTACGGTTCAATCATGAATGCCAACGCCTTCTACCTCAAGCATGTCAAGGATTACAAGTCGCAGGATGCCGACAAGTACGTGGATGCCAGTCTCGTGAAGGAAGTCGGGGAGACGAAGTGATCGGTAGGCGACAGCGCCGGCGGGGAGCCTTCCTGGCCCTCAGCCACAGGTCGGCTGTGCAGTGAGATTCTCCGGGAGGCGCCCAGTGAGCCGTCGATCAACTTGGTTTGCGATTCGCACTCCGATGCGGCCCCGCCGGGCAACAATTCTCAAATGCGGAGCGTTCGCGCTGCCGGTGGCCCTTTGGTGCCTGGTGAGTTACGTGCCTTTCATCTGGCACCCGGACGTCCGCATCACGGACCCGGGTGACCTGAATTTTAAGGAAGGTCAGACTCTGCCCTTGGCGGATTTCGAGGAGTTGAATAAGAAATTGGCGGCCGCCGGCAAGAAGCCCCTGGCGGGCGACCGCGCCAACCCCCTCTTCCTGCAGCCTCCCCATGAGGTGGCCAGAGCCTTCTACACATCGCTGACCACGGCGCCGGCCTTCAAGGACATCCCGTGGCTACATCACAGCCTTTGGCACAGCTGCCAGATCATCTTCTGGGGTTTCCTGTTGTCGGCCATCTTCGGCGTGCCGCTGGGAATCCTCTGCGGTGCCTTTGACCTGTTCTCGAAGCTCACCGAGCCATTCATTGACTTCATCCGCTACATGCCGGCGCCCGCCTTCGGGGCCTTGTGCGTGGCGATGATGGGACTCCATGATGGCCCGAAAATCGCCATCATCTGGATCGGCACCTTTTTCCAAATGGTCCTGGTGGTTGCCAACACCACGCGACAATTCGATCCTGCCCTCCTGGAGGCCGCCCAGACCCTGGGCGCCACCCGGCGCTCGTTGCTGTGGAAAGTGATCCTGCCGGGCATCCTGCCCAATCTGTACAACGACATGCGCATCCTCATCGGCTGGGCGTGGACCTACCTGATCGTGGCCGAGTTGATTGGCGCCAAGAGCGGCATCAGCGAATTCATCTATCAGAATAGTATCCACTTTCACTATGAGAACGTGTACGCCGGCATCATCATGATCGGGTTAATCGGCTTGGCTTTTGATCAGTTGCTGGCGTTCCTGGCGCGGTTTTTGTTCCCCTGGCAACCCGATAACAAGGGCAGCGTGCTGCGCAAGGTTGTGGGCTTCTTTACGTCGCTGGCGCGGCCGAAGCTCGCTGCGGCGCCTGTGCCGGAAACGGAAAGAGGAGTTTCCTGACAAGGCGTTACGCCGGAGAAAATCGTCATGGGATCGGACCAGGACACCCAACCGCGCGCCGACGCGCTGACCTCCCAGGCGCCACAAGTGCAGTTCCCCAGCTACAAGGAGCAAGAGCCGGAAGTGTTGGCGCGCTTCCGGCGCATCTATCAGCGTCCGATCGTGATGGAAGTGCGCGGCCTCGGCAAGGTCTTCGAGGGAGCCGACGGCTCGCTCGAGGTGTTAAGCGATCTGAATTTCGTCGTGCACCGCCGGGAGTTCATTTGCGTGATCGGGCAGTCCGGTTGCGGCAAGTCCACGCTCATCCGAATTCTCGCCGGGCTGGAGGAGCCGACCTCCGGCACGGTCAACGTGGACAACAAAGTCATCGACGGCCCGGGCCCGGATCGGGGGATGGTATTTCAGAGTTATACCCTGTTCCCCTGGCTGTCCGTGAAGCGCAACGTCATGTTCGGCCTGCGGCAGAAGGGCGTGTCCCGGCGGGAAGCGGAGGAGCAGGCCCGGCACTGGGTAGAAGTGGTAGGGCTGACCAAATCCCTCGATGCCTACCCCTATCAGCTTTCGGGCGGTATGAAACAGCGGGTGGCCATTGCGCGCGCGCTGGCGAATCAGCCTCGAGTGCTCTTGCTTGACGAGCCGTTCGGTGCCCTCGACGCCCAGACGCGAGCGCACATGCAAGCGTACCTCAAGCAAATCTGGATGCGCGTGGACGTCACGATCGTGTTCATCACTCACGATCTGGACGAGGCGGTCTACATGGCGGATCGAATCATTGTGCTCAGCTCCCAACCCGGCCGTATTGCCGAAACGATCGAGGTCCCACTCTTGCAACCGCGCGACGCCAACACCTACCTCCACCCACGCTTTCTCGGCACGCGACTAAGGCTGGAGGAGTGGATACGACCCAAGGGCGAGCTCGGCATGGACGTACTTCCCGTTAACCAGATGGCTGACCCCAATGACCATGTCCTTTAATGCGCGAGCCGTCCTACGGCTGATTTCCTGTCGCGCGCTTTCGGGCAGATTGTTGTCCGCTCATGAGCTGGTTTGGGGATGTACGTGATAGAGGTGCTGGCATGGTTCAAGCCCGGGTCACTTGATGCCAGCTCGGCTTGAATCAGGCCCGTGGACGTGAAAGACGAGAATTGGTCGACTCGATGCTGCAAAGCCGAAGCGCGAGGAACCTCTTGTTCGCATCCAAGCGCAGGATCATGCCGATGAATCAACCATCCAGAAATCCCACGGTGGACTTGCATCGCAAATCTCTCCCCCTCTTCAGCCGAGCGGGTTTTGATGCTGCCCCCTTTCAAAAGCTCGTCACGCCCCGCGGAGAGATCTGCCCAGCGACCCGCCACTTACCCGTTCCAGTCCGCGTCGTGCTCGATCATGCGCGCCTCAGCGCACTTTCGGGACAGGTGAGCCACTGCAACCGAAAAGGCAATCCGGACCACAACCCGCGCGAACCGATTTTCTACTGGTATCAACAAACGCCTGTAGGTCAGGAACTCTACCTGGTTCTGTATACACGCCCCTGTGAATGGGCGCGCTGCTCCTTCTGCACGCTCCCATCAGAATCTTCCCCCTTCGATGTCACGGGCGAAGACATCCACCTTCAGGCACAGAGTGCCCTGGACGCGCTGACTGCCAAGCAGCTCCACGAGGTACGGCGGCTTTTCCTGTCCAACAACGGCAGCATCCTCAACACCCGGACGATGCCCTCGGATGCACTACTGGACATTCTCCAGCTCGCACACGAGCGCTGCCCCAACCTGGCCATGGTTTGCCTGGAAACCCGGCTCGAAACTGTCACCGCCCCGAAAACCCTGCTGCTCCAGCGCTGCTTGACCGACTGGCACCGCCGCTACCGATCCATTGGCCCCGGCATCCGCCAGGCGACTGACCCCGCCGTGCTCCAAATCTCTGCCGGCTATGAGACCCAGGATCCCTATCTCAGGAATGCCATCTTGTGGAAGGGGTACTCGGAGGATAAGGTCCAGGAATTCTTCGCCATGATAGCCGATATCCAACGACAATCCGGGCAGACCGTGGCCCTGGACGAATATGTGATGCTGAAACCGGCGCTTGGCCTGACGGATGAGGAAGCTGTCGCGGAAGCGTTCGAGACGATCTGTCACCTGGATTGCCTTGGCCGGTATTTTGGCGTGCGGGTGTCGGTCCGGTTGAACCCAACATTTGCGGCAGTAGGCTCGGAGCTCTTTCTGCAATTCACCCACGGCCACTATCGTCCGCCCAGCCTGCGCGAGGTGTTTCAGGTTATCGAACGCTGCCACGAACATGGCGTGCGGCTCCCGATCTTCATCGGTCTCAACGACGAGGGGCTTACCTATGCACAAAGCTCGTTCGGCAACCAAGACGAGACAGATGTTATTTATCGAAACGCCCTGCGTGGCTACAACGCCCATCAGGATTGCGCAAGTCTCAAACAAGAAATCCACGCCGAGGCGATGATGGCACAGCCAGGCGCTGGCCGATCCCGGACCAAATTCGATCCTGGCTAGATAAGTTAGTCCACCGTAATGGCCCGCGGGCCGCCATTCAGGAGCTGCTCCAGGTGACGCGAAAAGTCGTCCTGAAACAGACTTTTCAAGCCCTCCCATTGGGATCGAAGATTCTGCTGCTTGCTGAAGATCTTGAGGTCCTCGGCCCAAGGTTTGTAACTGTGCTGATCGAGCAAGCCTTTCCGAAATTGATAATAAATGTTCTCATGAAAAACCAGCCACCAGATCAGCAGGTGCCTGTAGCGGTACTTGTCTACATTATCCATCTCCGCATAGCCCTCGCGTCCTCGCAGGAAGAGTTCGGCCATCTGTCTGTCGTGGATTAGGCCCATATAAAAAGGAGATGATAACTCGACCAGCGACTGGGTGTTGGCCGCCTTGGCGAGTTTGTTATTCTCGCGGACCTCACGAAAGAGCACCAGCACGGAAGTCGCGGCAGCAACTCCCGCGACGATTAGGGCGATATTGGCAAAATCCGCCAAGGTCATGGCAAGACTCCTTTCTTGTTTACAGACTCTCCGTCGGTAAGAATGCCGAATTCTTGGATTTTTGTCACGATCAAGACGTTGGTAATCCTTTCGTTGGCCTCCAACCTCCAGCAGCCAGTCGCTAAACTGGTCTAGTAGGGTTTTCGCTTCGAAGCTTGCTCTGCCGCCTTGCAGCACGGGAGAAAACATTATGGAGCCACAGATGATCCATTGGCTGAAGAGCCGAGCCGGTAGCGTCGCCGAGACTCCCGAGGCCCTACGGAGCGTCCGTGACGAGCTAAGCAATGTTGCCGACGTGGCGCCTCTAAACCACGAGGTCGCCGCCATGCAAGCAAGGCGGATCGTCGAGCAATTGGTATGCGAAGTGCACCGCGCCGAGCTCGGAGAGCCCAGAAGTAAACCCCTCTTCAATATGATCGAATCTCTGCGGGAGAAGGGCAAACTGCCAGCGCGGATCGTGTCCTATCTGCACACGATCCGCCGAATTGGTGATGATGCCGCTCACGGTCAGGATGCCGGGAATGCGAAGATCACCAAGATCACTGCCGAGGATTTGCTGGCGGTCCTGTGGCCTCTCGTGCTGGTTATCGAGTGGTACTTCTGTTCGTTCGAGAAAGGGCCAAGGTGCACTACCATCTACCAAATTGACCCGCCCCATGACATGCCGGTCTCGCAGTCGGAACATGCTGACCTGATTGAGCGGCTGATCGCATTGGCCGAGCAGAGTCCGCGCGATTTTGGGCTTGCGCTCTGGATCGAGCAGGCTCAGGCATCCGGCCCGGTGCGAGATTTCATCGCCGATCTGGAGGAACCGGTGGCACGGTTTCATTTGGAAGATCGAGTGGCCATCTGCGCCCGCGCAGAAGCAGACTGCCACCTGTGGATTATTGACGTGGGGACTACTGGTCGCAACGCGATCGTCTTCCCACCAAACTCGGCAGAGGACAACCGCGTGACGGCCGGACAGGTCGTCCGCATTGAAGGGACGCTCAGCGGCAAATCGGGTTTGGAGACGGTCCATGCGTTTGCATCCACGACGCGCCTCTCGACGGCGGTATCCAACCGGAAAGTCCGCGATTTCCTGGCTGATGTTGACTCCACCCTGAACGCGGTAGCCCGACCCGGATGCGCGGCGGCAATCCTTCAGTTCGGGATTGCAGACAAGCCAAAAGTGGAAGGATGAGGAGTTGCTGCGGTGCTCTCTCATAACTTCAAAAGCTTCGGAGACACGATTCTTGATTCCTGCTTTCCGCTGTCAGGCTGAATGAAGATGGAAAATGCAGAAAGGCAGCGCCGTGGCTGACCTCTCCAACGAACAACAGCTCCAGAATTTCCTCGCCGACGAACGGGCCCAGACCTGGATCGCGGCATTGACCGAGGTGTTCTTTGACCAACAGGCCAAACGGCTGCTCCTGGCCGAGATTCGCCAGACCCTTGCCGATCGCGTCCCGGCGGAAGTACACGATGCAATCATCCGGGACCTATGCTGCCGGGCCTCGCGCGCGGCCCGCCCACCTTCGCCGCCTTTTGCTCCGGTTCCGGCTACGCTCGACTGGCCCTCCTGCGAGGACCGCATTCTCGACGCCTATCCCTTCCCGGTCGCCGTGCCCTACCACGCCCTTAGCCGGCCGCAAGGCCCTGCCGGTGCGTTCGGCTGCTTGCTCGACACCTTCGAGAGCTTGGTCCACTTCCTGGCCACCGTGGCGATCAGCGCCTACCTACGCACCGGCATGGTTGAGGCCCCGCTCAACAAGGTATTGCTGGAGTTGTTATGCAAGAACCGCGGCTGGGCCACGGGCGATCTGTTCGCCCTGCTGCGGACGACGCTGCAGCACGCAGACGGCTGGCAGGAGCATCTCCCCTACCCGTTGGTCGGTCATTTCTTTACGCTCGAGCGCCGGCCCACGGCTGCCAGCGAGGTCCTGGACGCTTTCACCGACCTGGCTCACCTGCGTAATCGGCAATGGGGCCACAGTACCAGCCGATCGGATGAAGTATTCGCCGACATTTTGGAGCCCAACCGCGAGCGCTTGCAGCAACAGCTCGCCCGCATGCCCTGGCTGGCCGACTTGCAGCTCGTCCGGCCGGTGGTGATCGAAGCGGGCCAGGTGAAACGGGCCGACCTGTTAAACGGTTGCACGGAACGGGTCAAGCGGCCCTTTGCGCTGGCTTTGCAGCCTGGCGACCTGGCAGAGAATGGCGGCCCCGTCCGCGCCGACCGCGAGTCGCTGCTGTTGGTGGCGCGGGACCGGCAGACGTATTTGCCGCTCTTTCCCCTGGCCCTGGTGCCCACGCACCTGAAGCGGCAGGTGCCTTTCTTTTTGCAGGACAGCCGCTGGCGTGATGTGGACGGCTTCCTCCGTATCGATAAGGCGGTGTACGTCTCCTACAGCTCGGGCCTGGCCAGGCACGAGGAGCAGGCGGGGGATTTCCCGGCCCAATCTCTGGAGCGGCTGCTGCCCCGCCTGCGCGCCGGTCTGCCGATGGGGCAGCGCCAGGCCGTGGTCGCCGCCGCGCCCCCAGGCGATCCTGAGTTGGAGTTGCCCGAGGTTCGCCAGGAGCAGGAGTCGCACCGCCGCCACTTCGTCGGCCGAACCGAAGTGCTCAGCCGTTTGGCGGCCTGGATCGAGGGCAAGACAGAAGGCGGTTACCTTCTACTGCTGGGCCCGCCCGGGCAGGGCAAGTCGGCTCTGATGGCCGAGTTGGCCCACCGCGAGCAGGCCGGCGACGGATGCCTGCTGCACATGGTCAGGAGCCACCCTCAGCCGTCGCGGTTCGTGCCGGCCCTGATCCGCCAGGCGGCCGACCTGGCCGGGACCGCCTTCGGGCCCGCAGCCTACCAGGGGGACATGGACGACCTGCGCAATGGCCTAGTCAGAGCCCTAATCTCAGTGCATGCCAAGACGGGTCGCGCAGTGGTTGTGCTCGACGCCCTTGACGAGTTGGAAGGCAGCGATGGGCTCCGGTTTCTCCCGCCGACCTTGCCCGAAGGGGTACGGGTCATCCTAAGCTGCCGGCCCGACATTCCCTTGGTGCTGGCCCTGCGGGCGCGGCTGCGCTCACTAGAAGAGCAGCAATTACTGCCGCTGACCGTGGCGGACTTCCAGACGCTGATGGAACGCCGGCTCGACGCCGGGGTGGTGACGGCGCTACGGCAGGTCATCGATTTCGAGCAAGTTTTCCACCGGCTGGGCGGCAACCCGCTCTTTCTGCATTTCTTCGTGGATGACATCGGGCAGCAATGGGCAAAGTCAGCCCAGCAGGGCGTGTTGTTCCGCATTGATCCGGAGGCCGCGCCGGCCAGCCTCGAAGCCCTCTTCCGCGCGATCTACAACAGGATCGGAGAGCGCTCGGGAACGCGCTTCGCAACAGCCGAAGGCCGGCACAAGGTCCGGCTGTTGCATTTGCTGTGCGTGGCCCGCGATCCGCTGGGCGCAGGGGAGCTGCGCGACCTGCTGACTACGGATGGCCAGGCGCTGATGCTGGACGACTGCAGGGATCGACTGGAGGAGATGAGCCAGTGGTTGCTGGATACAGGCCAGGGGCGGTTTAAACCGTGGCACCAGGGGTTGGCGGATTACGTGCGCACGCAAGTGCTGGGAACCGAGGGCTGCCTGCAGGTTGAGGAGGTCTTTTGCCGCTGGCTCGACCGGCCGGCGGGGAAGCTGGGACAATACGGTCTGCGGCACAAGGTGGTCCATCTGCTGACCGCCGGCCAGCTGGATGCCCTCGCGGCTTTATTGACTGACTGGCAGTATCTGGAAGCGAAGGCCGAGTTGGGCTTGATCTTCGACCTGGTCGGCGATTTCAATGCAGCCCTTGCGGCTCTGCCCGGAGGACATCTACAGCGGCGAATTGTGGATTTATTGGGCGAGGCTCTGGCGAGAGAGGTCCACTTTCTGGCACGACATCCGACCTGTGTGTTTCAATGTCTGTGGAACTTCGGCTGGTGGTACGACTGTTCGGTTGCAGAGAAACATTATGAGCCGAAGGACTCATCACAAAAGACGTGTGTCCCGCCTTGGCAATTTCCCGGCGCGAAAATCTCGGATTTGTTGGAGCGCTGGCGCACGAACAAAGAGCAAGAAACCCCCGATTTCCTCTGGGTGCGGTCGTTGCGGCCGCCGACGGTCCACCTGGGTACAGCCTTGCGGGCAGTGTTTCGCGCGCATCAGCACACCATCTGGAGCGTGGCGTTTGCACCGGACGGACGCATACTGGCGTCGGCATCCGTTGACCAAACGGTCCGGCTATGCGACGCGGCCACAGGGCAGGAACTAGCCTGCCTCCGCGGGCATGAAGGCGAAGTCCGGAGCGTCGCGTTCGGCCCGGACGGCCGTCATCTGGCGTCGGGATCGGAGGACGGGACCGTGCGACTGTGGGATGCAGCCACGGGGCGGGAATTGGATTGCCGGTGCCGACATGGACCCCCGGTCCGGAGCGTAGCGTTTGCGCCGGACGGCCGTCATCTGGCATCGGGGGCGCAGGACGGCACGGTGCGGCTGTGGGATGCGGTCACGGGGCGGGAATTGGCCTGCCTGCGTGGACATGAGCGCGCGGTCTGGTGCGTAGCGTTCGCGCCGGACGGCTGCCGACTGGCATCGGGGTCAGGCGACAGGACGGCGCGGCTGTGGGACGTGGCCACTGGGCGCGAGCTGGCTCGCCTGAACGGTCATGAGCGCGCAGTCTGGAGCGTAGCGTTTGCGCCCGATGGCCTCAGACTGGCGTCAGCATCGCCCGACGGAACGGTAAGGCTGTGGGAGGCGCTTACGGGGCAGGAGCTGGCCTGCTTGCGTGGACATGAACGTGCCGTCTGGAGCGTCGCGTTCGCGCCGGACGGCCACAGGCTGGCTTCCGGGTCTGCCGACGGGACGGTGCGGCTGTGGGACCCGGCTGTGGGGCAGGAGCTGGCCTGCCTGCGTGGACATGAACGCGCAGTTTGGAGCGTGGCGTTCACCCCGGACGGCCGTCGGCTGGCATCGGGCTCAGACGACAATACAGTGCGGCTATGGGAAACAGGGTCCGGACAGGAGTTGGTCTACCCGCGCGGACACGAACGCGCGGTCTGGAGCGTGGCATTCTCCCCGAATGGCAGCCGGCTGGCATCGGGCTCAGACGACAACACGGTGCGGCTGTGGGACACGGCCACCGGGCAGGAGTTGGCCTGCCTTCGCGGCCATGCAGACGCGGTCAGCTGCCTTGACTTTGCGGCGGACGGCTGCAAGCTGGCGTCGGGCTCAGGCGATAGTACGGTGCGGCTGTGGGACGTGGCCACAGGGCATCAGCTGGTCTGCCTGCACGGACATGAGGGAGAGGTCCGGTCCGTGGCATTCGCGCCGGACGGCCGTAGGTTAGCATCGGGGGCGGAGGACGGGACGGTGCGCGTGTGGGACACGGCCACGGGTGAGGAACTGGCCTGTCTGCGAAGCCACGACCCCCCGGTCCTAAGTGTGCCATTCACTGTGTACAGCCTCCGCCATCGCAAGCAGCTAATTCTGAACTTGGACGGGAGCGACGTCCAACGAGTGGCCTTCACTGCAGACGGCCGCCTGCTGGCCTCCCAGGCGTGGGACAACACGGTGCGGTTGTGGGAAACAGCTACGGGGCAGTGTCTGAAGGTTATTCAAGGCCAATCCGATGTTGAGGTCATGCTGCATGGCAAAGAATGCTTACCGTATCGTGCCGTAACTTCTGAACTAGAGACTGCCATCGAACACACGGCTAGGGGAAAGTCTATTGCCTGGTTTCCTTCGTGGCTTGACGAACTGGTCGCCTCCCCAAATGGCAGAACCTGGGTTGGCCGCCGGAATAACTACGTAGGTCTCTTCACTCTCGAAGGCACACCGCCAGACCGCTGACGGCTCTCCCTGTCCACCCAATTGCATAGCCGTTCTCTCAGCGATGGCGCGAATTCTCGAACTGCAAAGCCCGATAGCTATTGTACCCCAGCAGGCCGAAGAACAGGACAAGCCATGGGCCTTTCAGCATTTCCAGACCGGGAATTAGGGACCGTTTAGTACTGATCACGCTCAGGGCATTGACAACGAGAAGGCCGGCGGTGGCGATCGAGATGATCAAGGAGATTCGCGAGCCCCGGCGGGAATTCAACGCGATGCACACCTCCCGGCTGATCTGGCCGCCGTCTAGCGGCCAGACAGGCAGCAGATTCAGACCGCCCCAAAACAGATTGATGAAGAATAAGACCCAGAGCGTCCAGCCTAACAAGTGCGAGTCTTCCCCGGGATCGAGAGACTTGATGCCCAGCCAGGCTAGGCCGAACAAGCCTATCTCTGCCAATGGGCCGGCACTATAGACGATGATGCGCTGCCAGCGCTTGCTCAGATTGGTGCTGCCAATGGCCAACCCGCCAAACCCATAGAGCAAAACCTGCCCGTGCGCCCCGAAATACCGCCCCGCGAGCACGTGCCCAAGCTCGTGGATCAACAACGAGACGAAAAAACAAAGGACCCAGATGACGAAATAAACGGCGCCCAATTCCAGCGCGTAGAGACCCATGAGTGCGGCAGCGAGCCAGAAAAAGGGGTGCACGCGAACGGGAATCCCAAACAGGGTCCAATTCCAGTCGTAAGCGCTTCGTGGCGGGATGGCGAACACGATATCATTCCTCAGAATGGGTTTAGCCACATAGCATCATCTCAATCGCCTCGGGGCCTAGCGCGGCAAGCAAGTTCTCCGCGAGCTGCGGGTAGGGACTGTCGACGAGGATCTCCAAGCCATCCGGCTCAGGCGTCAGGCGAATGCGAACGATCTTGCGCTCGTGTGCGGCCGCGTAGTCTTTCCAGGTCATCAGGTCGGGCAGATGATTGACGAAGGTCACGCGGACTTGTGGGCTCATAGTCTCAGCTCGGTAGGATGGTTAGCGGCTCGTACACGGCCGCCGCCCCCAGGCCGATACCCGGGATGCGGCAGCCACAGGTCGCGCAGCAGCCGTCCAGCATGCGCGTGCCGACCACTCGATAGCCTTGACGGAAGACTACCGCTGTACCGCACGCGGGACAGAACGTGTGCAACATTTTACCGTGGGACAACTCTTTCGTGTAGACATGGTGCAGCCCGGCCTGCCGGGCGGCAGCGACGGCGCGCTCCAACTGCGCCTCGGAGGAGACGGGGTGTGCAGCCATCTCAAAATGGGGATAAAAGCGCAGCAAGTGCCAGGGCGTGCTGCGTCCAAGTTCTGCGGCGATGAAGTGAGCGATGCCCAGCAAATCGCCCGCAGTCTCGCAGCAACCGGGAGTCACCAGCGTGCTAACCTCAAGCCAGAGCCCGAGCCCGGCCGCTAGCCGTGCGTTGGCAAGGATCGGTTCCAGCTCACCGCCGCCGACGTCGCGGTGTCGGTCTCCTTGCCAGGCTTTGATATCAAGGTTTATGGCGTCCAGCCAGCCGGCCATGTAGCGTAACACATCGGGCGTCATGTAGCCGTTGCTCTTGACCACCACAGCCAGACCGGCACTGCGCGCTAGGTGAGCGATCGCCGCAGCATATTCGATAAAAATGGTCGGCTCGGTGTAAGTAAAGGCGATAGAGCGCACTCCACAGGCCAGCGCCTGCGCCACGATCTCCGCCGGCGCCACTTCCGGTGCCGAAAGGTCCTCGTCAATCTGCTGCGACACGCGCCAGTTGATGCAATACTTGCACCCTAGGTTGCAGCCGGCGGTCCCCAGCGATAGCGTCTGACTGCCGGGGAAGGCATGAAATAGGTACTTCTTTTCAATCGGTTCCACGGCCACGAGTACCGGCCGCCCGTAAGAGGAGGTAAACAGCGTGCCGTTTTGATTGTGGCGGACGCCACATAAACCTGTCTGGTTCGGTTCGAGCCGGCAAAAATGGGCGCACAGGCGGCACTCGACGCTGCCGTCTCCTAGGGGTTCGAAAAACTGGGCCGGGTGCATGGCGACGTTTCCTACAAATTAGTACTCCGTTAATCAATGGAACCTTGACGGACCGCTAATCCCGCTCAGGGTAGAGGGTAGTGGACGCCCGCCGGTAGCAGCGGGCGCGGTTGCCCTCATCATTCAGAAGGCTGTAGCAGACCACTGCGGCCAGGAAGTCGTCCGCCGCTTCATACGTCCTGGCCTGGCCCCGGAGCAGCGCGCCAAGATCCAAGTCACCGCCGGGAACGACGGCCGAGCGCGGGTCGGCGCTAGCCGGTTTTGTCTGCAGCTCCTCTGCCTGCACCAATGCGGGTCTGTCCGCATCCGTGCCGGCCGCGAGCGCAGGAGCGGGCCTCCAGGCGGGCTCCGGCAGAGCAGCCGGCGGAGTAATACGAATTTCGACGCGCGGTCTCTGCGGCTGGGCCAACACAGCCCGGGCCATCGGGACGAAGCCCGTCATCGGCATGTCGAGCCGGTGGTCGTCTATTAGTATCGTGTAACAGTCCTCGCGCAGACCGAACGCCCGGGCGAGAAGCTCCCAAGGCAGCAGCGGAACCAGCCGCTGGCGTAACGGGATGAACAAGTTCGTCCCGGAAACCCTGCGCAGCGGCAAACCAAAGGGGATCCCCTCGACCGCCCGATCTCCTCCTAGCAGCACTGTGCCTTTATCGACCCGGCACAGCGAGTACGCTGCAAACGCATCACCCGGCAATCGGTAAAGCAGCCGGCGCAGCCAGGACACTTCGGCAGGATCCAAAAACAACGCCGCCACAAGCGGCACAGAACCGTTATCTGGTCGAAGGAGGATAGGCACTTGCAAATCAGCGAGCACATCGACAGCTGCGCCCTGAAACCGCAACGGCGCGGGTTGGGAGACGTATCCAGTCGTAAGCAGGTCGCCGTCCACGAACACAGGTGCCGGCCGGATGCGCAGAGCCGGCTCGGGAGCGGCTGACAGTACAACCAACTCGTCGCGAGCAAATGCTCCCGCCACATGAGGGAGGGCGAGAGGATAACGATGTTGCCACTGGACCAGGAACCGCGGCGACTCGGGCGGAGATACCGCCAGGAGTGGCATCACGCGGGGCAAGCGCGATAAGTAATCGATGACGAAGCGAGGCACGGCCTGGCCTGCGGGAGCGTCGGGCCGTGGGCCAATCTGGAAGAGCAAGCGCTCCGCCGAGGAGGTCCGTACTGAAGCGACCTGGTAGTGCAGGTGGTGAGCGCGCAGGTAGCGGCCTACAATGCCGTGGAGTGCGCGAGGGGTCATGGCGTAAAGCTGCCGGGGCAGGGGGCCGGCACAGGCCGGCACCGGTCCAACCTGGAGGCAGAAGTCGGCCAGGCGGATGGGTAGGAGCTCGCTACGGCTAAGGAGACGGCTGCCCCACCGATCCACGAGCACGATCGCTTCACCGACGGCCGACTTCAGAAGCTCCGGCACGTCATAGCCGCGGGGGGCGCGGTCATCGCGATAACGGACCAGGGCGTCCCTGCGGCCAATGTAAAGCTGCCCGCCCACCAGCCGAGCCGCGGCCGCAGCCACGTCATAAAAGGCCGACAGGTGAGAAACACCTGGGCCGGGTGGCTTCAAGATGATCAGCCCCTCCTCAGACCGGAGACGGCGCCGCAGGCGGACACTAGGCGGCAGATCGATGCTTTGGCTCATGAAGCTCAGCGCGCGAACCAACCGGCTGAAGAGCGGCTCCCCTCCATTGGCGCCCGCCTGGAGCCAGATTAGGCCCCGACGTGCTACCATGCGACTGTGCTGGTCTGCGCGGAGCCCGGGAAAGACGGGTTTTTGCCCAAGGGGGCTGGGAATCGCCTTGGTAGAAAAAAGAGAGAGGTTCTCAGGAATGTGGGCCGCGCACGCGCAGCTGCCCGGCAGTGCCGCGTTACTGCAGCGTTGGCCATTCTCGAGAGTTCGCTCACACTGGCTCATTCCTGTGCCCTGCCCACAACAACCGGGTTTCCAGGACCTTCCAGTTCTCAAAGTACCCTGCCGTGGGCGGGTTTCCTACCACCGTCTGGCCCTGGCTCTCGCCGACGCGGACGTACCACGCCCGCTGGCCAGCCTCGGCTCCCAGCGCAGTATAGAGCGGACGGTGGGCGTCGGCCTCCTCGGCGTCGAAGTATTCGTCCAGAACCCATAGCACCTGTCTTCCGCGATAAGCCGGCCGCCACTGTTTGAGTCGGTGCAAAACGGTGGACAAGATCTTCCCAGGGTTCACCGGGGCCGTTTCGGTATGATAGAGGATCCGGCCTACCTCGCCCGGCTTGTCGAACGTGCGTGGCTCGTCCAGCTCAGAACCGGCGAAGCTGTAGAAGAGATCGTAGCCGCGCCGGCTCATCGCTTGACCCAGGGCGAGGAGTAAGGCACGGGCCAGCACCTGCCCGTCACCCCCCAGTCCCCAGCCCGTTTGCATGATCACGTATGCCAGCTGGCGCTGGCGTTCGCGCAAACATTCTCGGCCATAATAGAGAGCCTCGCCATTGACTAGGCGGTGCAAGAAGATCTCATCAGGATAAATGGCTTCGCTGGGCAACAAGCTGTCCAGGCTGCCGGTCCGAGCAATTCCCTCGTAACCACCCTCCGGATAACTCTGCAAGCCGCCTGTCGTTCGCGGATCGCTCACGCAGGGCAACAGGCGCAAGGAGGCCCGCTGCGCCAGGACAGCCGCGGCGGGTAGGCCGGTGAGCGCTAGCAAGTCAAGCAAGTCGCGCGGGTCGGGTGCACTGACCAGGCAGGTGCCGTAATGGACCAGAAAGCCCAGCTCGTCCCGGTCCAGCGCCCGTAAATTACGCTGAATCCGATCCATGGCAGTGTCCCACAGCAGGTGCTCCTGGCGTTCGGCCGGCGGCGTGGCCGTCCAAAGCTGGGCAGGCACTACCTCCTCCACTGCCGCCCCAAGGCTGCTGATAAAGGGCCTGGTCGCAGCGCCTGGCGGTAAGCGATAGGCGTCGGGCAAGTCCAGCCCCTCGACCAGCCGCGCCAGCAGGACAGCAATTACGGCATCGGTAAGAACAGGTCGCCAGGCAGGCAGTTCGCGTACAAGGGGGAAGTCCATGAGCCGCTGCAAGAATGCCAGGTAGGCTGTTGCCTCTGCATGGATAGGCAAATAGGCGGGTCTGCGCAGCTGAACCCGGCCAGCCGGCACGCTGAGGAGTAGCCCCAGGTCATGGGCCAGCCCAAGGGGCAACGGCCAGCCGGCAGCTGCCGCGCCCCGCAGCCATTCCGCGGCGCGAGGCGTGGGGAAGTCGGCGACGGACACGTGGCATAGCGAAAGGCTGCGCAGGTGCGCCGTGAGTCCCGTTGGCCCCAACGTCGCGGCATCAGCCTCTCTTGGTTGCTGGGTGTGCATATTGGCTCAAATGATCTGACCGAGGCGTAAGGCGCAAGGGGATTGTTCGCACGCGCTGGGATCCGCTTACTGAGTTTGAGTCTCTTTCTTCTCTTCTTCGGTCTGCGCTGGCGAGTCGATGCGCTCCACCGTTCGCGCGCGCACCAGCTCGCCGCGCGGACCGGCGTCGATGATCTCTGGGTTGCGCGTCAGCAAGCCGGCAACCGCTTGTGCCACTTGGTCGTGGTAGGCTTCGGAGCGGTCCGGAGCGTTGTCGTCGATCAGGAATTCTTCCACCTCGCCCGTGGCGAAGTTGTAGCGAAAGCGGATATTGATTCGGGGTCGACCCAAGTTGCCGGCCATTAGAATAGCTCCAGTTCAAGGTTGATGACCGATCCGGAATGGTCGTCGGCCAGGACGCGGCCGCCATTTTGCCGGACGATCTCGATCAGGCTGCGGCGATACGCTTCGCCCACCAGGCGGTTGACGGTCTGCTGGAGGCGGTTATCCGCCTGTTGGAGCGTGTTCTGCAGGCGCTCGCGCAAAGCTTGGCGTGTCGTCATGCGCCGGTCTTCGAGCTGAGCCTCGGCTAGCCGTTGCGCCTGGGCGCGGGCCTCCTGCTCGGCGGCCGCCAGCTCTGCCTGGTGCGCCTGGCGGTGCAGATTCTCCGCAGCCGCAGCCAGGCGACGCTCGGCCTCGGCCTGCGCGTCTTGGCGCGCGTGTTCTTCGGTGCGTCCGCCCCAGTTGTCGCTGTAATAGCGCCCCACCCCTTCGGCTTCTACTTCACCCTCGGTGGACCCCCTCGCCTCTGCCGCGGCTCGGGCTGCCTCGGTGATTTGCTCGACCAGGGTGGCCTCGGCGATCAGCTGCCGGCTGCCGGGCTCGTAGACAATGGTGACCTCTCCGAGGGCTTGGCGATAATTCCCCTGGGCATCGCGCTCCCAGCCATCGAAGTTCTCGAAGTCGCCGCGCAGAAGCCGCTCCAGCATTTGCAGGGGGAGTTCTCCCAGCGCGGTAGCTAGGGGGATGTCCAGCGTGACCCGTGCCTGTTCCCGGACTTCGCCACTGGCGGTGGCGGCCTGCTCCACGGTCGACCGCCAGGCTTCCTTGACGGTTCGCCGCAAATGGATCTTGACCCGGCGAGGGTTGCACATGGCCGGCCTCCATTACAAAGTTTCTTCCAGGAGCTTCATCAGGTCGTCGAGCAAAGTCGTAATCCGTTCCAGGAGCGCGTCGCGCAGGATTCGCGTCTCGGGAGGCGCGCGCTCGGTGCCGGCGCTGTGGCGCAGCAGCTCGCGGCGGTGCGTTTCGAGTTGCTGAAGGAAATCGGCGTAATCCGTGTCCGTCTTGAGGTGGGCGCGGCGGACTTCAAGCGCGTCCAGCTCGGCCTCGAGGTGGGCCAGCGTCCGCTCGGTGGTCCATGATTCCCCCTGGTAAGGCTGAACATAGTGATTGACGATGGCTTGCAGGTGCGGGATTTGCTCGGGATCGTTCCAGACGTGGCGCAACACCCAGAAGTCGCCCGGGTGAGCCTCGTCTCGGTGGTGGCGCAGGGCCGATGCGGCGATGAGCTTGAGGAGCTTGACCACGCGTCGATCGCTCAGGTAAATGCCCTCCGTGCGGATGCGGCGCACGACCTCGCGATAGTCGCGTGCCACGGTGGTCAGGTCGATGCGCTCCAGCGCCTTGTGCAGAGTGCGCAAGGCCTCGGTGGTGGTGAGATTCGCCAGTCCCAACGCCGGACCGCGCGCGATCCGCCTGCGCTCCATCTCCCAGCCGCAGCGGAACAGCTCGGGGAAGAGGGCTTCGTCGACATTGTCGGTCCAAGCACGCAGCAGGAAACGATCGTAGAGAGCTGCCAGTTCCACATCGTCGGGCACGGCATTGGTGGCACCGATGGCGCAAAGGAGCGGCACGAGCTCGCGCCGGCTGCCATTGTAGAAAATGCGTTCGTTAAGGACTGTCAGCAAGGCATTGAGGATGGCGCTATTGGCCTTGAACACTTCGTCGAGGAAGACCAGTTCGGCCTGGGGCAACATGCCGCGCGTGTCGCGCACGGCACCACGGCCCTCGCGGAAGGCGGCGACGTTCACGGCGCCGAAGAGCTCATTGGGCTCCGTAAAGCGGGTTAACAGGTATTCGAAGTAGCATATCCGGCCATTCTCCGCCATGCCGCGGTCGGGACTGCACCGCAGCGCGAATTGCTTGATAAGCTCCGACTTGGCCGTGCCCGGAGGACCGACCAGGAGCAGATGTTCCTGAGCCAGGACACACGTGACCAGGAGCTCGATCAGTTCTTCCTTGGCCACGAACGTGCCCTTGAGCAGGTTGGCCACCTGCTCCACGTCGCCCAGAGTATCGAGAATCGACTGTTCCATGCGCCGGCTTTCCCCATGATCAACGCCTGCCGCGATCGGTCCTAAGATGAACGATCCCGCGCTCGTCGCGCCGCTTTTTGAGAAGGCCAATCTTCAGGCCGAGGTAGCGGGGCGAAATCAACTGGCCTTCCATATGGTACTCGAGGCTGGCTTCCTGAAATATGGCCCGAATCTCGTCGTTGTTAAAATCCTGAGTGTATTCGGCGATCAGGTCGAGCACGCCGCTCAGGAACATTGCCGGGGACAGGTCACTCTGTTGGCGGCGTTGCTCCTGAAGCAGTGCCAGCAGGTCGACGATGTCTTGCTGGATCGAGGGAGAGCCGGCACTCGCCTCTTTCTCCGCCATCCCCGGCCTGTCCCCCGCCGTGAGATTCATGCCGTATTTGCGGGCGAGCTGGAGCAGCCGTTCTTCCATGCGCAGCTGGAACGGATTTTCCGTGCTGCCTACGTTCCGGCCGGCGCCCTCGCTTTCGCGGATCACGTGGAAGAAGGCACGGAGCTCGCGGGCGAAGCCGGCCCGCTCAATTTCCAACTCCCAGCGGTGTTTGTGCGGCGGGTGCTGCAGGAAGAGCTTGGTAAGCAGGGCGTCCGGAACGGGAGCGGCCGGCGACCAGGCGGGCAGCACCTCGAGCAGCTGTCCGCACAGGTCTGTGAGCAGATGGTCAATGCCAAAGTTGTGGGCATGGATGGCGGCCACACTGCGGCGGGCAGTATAGTCCGGCAGGCTGATCTCGATCGGCCGCAACCGCGACGGCCGCAACAGCGCCTCGTCGATGATGTCGAGGCGGTTGCTGGTGCCGATCACCAGCACGGCCTGGTCTTCGCGAAAGCCATCGAGCTCCGTCAAGAGCTGGGCGACCACCGCATTGTTGGCCCGTGCTCCGCCGTCGGAGTACGTGCTCCGCTGGCTGGCGATGCTGTCGAATTCGTCGAAGAAAATCACCGAAGGAGCGTTGCGCCGGGCAGTGGCGAAGATGTGGCGCAGGTTGCTCTCGCTCTGACCCACGTACTTGTCCATGATCTCCGGCCCGGAAACCATTTGAATCGTGGCATTCATTTCATTGGCAATCGCCTTGGCGAAGAGCGTCTTGCCCGTGCCGGGCGGACCATGAAAAAGGAAGCCGCGCGGAACGAGTTTCTGGCGCTGGCGGTCGTCAATGCCGCCCACGCGCCCGGTCACGAGGGCGATGATGCGCTGCAATTCCTGTTTGACGTGATCGTAACCGCCGATGTCCTTGAATGAGGTATTGGGGATCTCAATCTCGTTGGAGGAAGAGGTCTTGAACTGGCGGATGACGTCATAAATATCGCGTGGGTCGGTACCCGGGGCAACCGTGGCGCCGACGTAGCGCATGCCGTTACGAAACTGGATCGCGTTGAGGCCCGCGACATTTTTGTACAAGCCCTCGGGGTCAAGCACTTTGAAACAGGCGCGTTCCTGGGCGGTCAGCAGCTGGCCGACCGTGTGCACTGGCGGCTTGGCTGGGTCGGGTTGGACATGCCGTGGCAGGCCCATGATCGGAAAGTGGACCGCAAAGCGATCGGTCAGGACCTTCTTCGCTTCGAGTGACGGGTCGAGAAAGCCGAGCAACTGCGGCTTCTTGTCGCCGTGCGTGCCCTGGTAGAGAATCTCGATGAGGGGCGGGGTGTTGAGGATGTCGATGCTGCGGAGCACCAGCACTTCGTCGGGTTTGAGATTGCGGATCAAGAGCGGCAGCCGGGCTTCGACGCTACCGCCATTGCCCTGGAGGGCGCGATCGAGGTCGGCTCCCGGGGTGCTGCGGGCGCCTTCTGTGAGGGCGTCGTCCAGCACCGGCCGCTTGCCGGCGCGCTTGCAGACCCATTCGAAGACGTGCTCGGTAAGGATCTTGTCACAGGTGATCAGCACGGACAGGTCGTGCTTCAAGAAAGTGGCGATGGCCTGGAGCTCCAAGCGGTAGGCTCGGTGGACGGCTTCGTTGTCGCTGAGACGCTCAGGGAATTCTGCCGCTCCGTTGCGGCTCGATTCCTCCGCGTAAATGTCATTAATGGGCAACTCGCACGATGGCTGGCTTATCGGAGCCGCAGCGGGCGTGAGTTCAACCCCCACATGGGGCTCCAGGACGATTGGACTGATCAAGAAATGTTCGAGCGGTTCGTCGTAATCCTCGGGAGGCAGCGCTTCCCAGGATCGTGCCGGGAAAACACGGAGGAACGCGGCCAGCGACTCCTTCGGGTTGCTCTCGGCATGGAGCCGCGCCTCGCGCTGTCTATCGCCCAGGTCTAGCTCGAGCGGCCTGCGCTGGGCTGCCGTGTGCATCGCTTCCTCCCTCGTCAAACCACTGATCTGAATCGCCCGCCGGCGCCTGCAATCGCACGCCGCGCGGCATCAGGCTCCCTCGCTGACAAATTGGACTTCTGCAGCCTTCCGCCGGCTGCTGGCCCCCGGACTGGGATACGCCGTCCATTTCCAGAGGTGCTTCAAGTTCAAAACGAACTCGCGCGACAGGAATCTGTAGTCGCGCGGCACGCCATCTTCCGCGATAACAAGCTGAATGAGAGGGTAGAATTTGAGCAAGAATTCATGACCCCGCCGGTTCAGCTCGATGACTGCTGCGCTGTCCCCGTCAATCCTCAGGAGCCGTTCAATCCGGCCAAGCAAGGGCCAAGTGCGGACCAATCCGGTTGCCATGTCCGGCTCGGCCTGAAAATAGTCGTAAGACTCATAAAAGCGGAGCAGAAAATCCCGGTTTCCGCGCGCGCGGAGAGTTTCCAGCAACAGGCCCAGGTTTCGACAGGCCGAGCGTGATTCCGGCAAGGCCAGCCAGCGCTGCTGCAGGAACGCGGCGATGGACCGCTGTGCAAGCAAGCCGACCAGGGCCTCGAGCCAGTCGTCCAGGCTTCGCCAGGGCGTTATGGGAAGTGCTCGGCGCTTCGTACCGAACAGCAGCTGGTTGGACAGGGCCAGAAGTGAACGTGGCGTCTCCAGCTGAATGTGGTAGACGGCGCTCAACGGACTGCGATGAAGGAGCGAGCGCATCAGGTTAGCCTGCGTAGGCGCGAGGTGCGGGACGGCAGCAGCGGTGACGTGCAGCAGGGCGTGGTAGGCCAGCGCCTCGGGCAGGGTCCGGGCAGGAGGTATTGTGGCGATCAATGCCGCTGCAAACTCGGCTGTCGGGTCGGTCGTGTCGTCGTGGGTTGCCGGAGCCGGCGTAAGGCACTGGTAAGCCGCCAGGGCCAGGCCCCAAATGTGCGGCGTCAGCTCCAGAACACCCCAGCCGGCAGCATCCGGGCCGAGCTCGATGAGGAAGGCATCCAGGCAGTGCCGCAGGGCGATTACCAGATCCCCATGAGGATCCTGGTACAGAGCCCGGAGAGCGTCGCGCTCGGGCAGCAACGGGCGCGGAGCCTGCGGTCGGCCCGCACTCACGGAACGCAAGAAGAAGAAGAGTTCTTCCTCGATCCGGGCCTTGCCCGCTGGTGCGCTTGTGGAGAGATTCGTGATCTTCATGGTCAAGAACCAGTTTGTTTGGCACCGGCATTAGCCGAATACCCCAAAGGGCGTCTCCACCAATTCCCCATCGGAATTCCTCTGGTAACAACGAACGGTGCGCACGTTGCCGGCCTCCAGGTTGAGTAACAGCGCCACCTGCCACGACTTGGGCAGGTAGAGGGCATGCATGTTCAGATCCAGACCCGAAAGGCCAAAATTGTCCGTGGCGGCAAACAGGTGCGTGTGGTACCAACCGACCAACTTGCGCCCGGCAAAGTCCTTGTCTCGGCGCCGACTTACCTTGCTCCAGGCATCGCCGGTGAACAGCAGCCGGTCGGGGCTGCCCACCGTGCCCTCAGCCTTGAGCAGATCGGTGCATTCGATCAACCAGCGGAAGCCCGGCCGGTCCTCACGCTCGGAGCTGCCGGGCTGGCGATAGACGTTCCCGAGGATGTAACCCCCCTCCTCGTGCAGGCTACTGAAAGTCCAGTTCTGCCGGAAATCGGCATACATGATCGCCGGCAGAAAGACCCGGCCGGACTGGTGTTCGCCCTTGCCATGAACTTGCAGCGGGCCAAATGTTGCCGGATCGCGCTCCGGGAAGGGTGGCTCAACAACAGGCCGAAAGGCAATGCTTGGCTCGCTGCTGACCGGCGGCGGCAAGCGGAATACGCCTTCCGCCTGATAGGCCTGGGCCGGCAGCAGCCCCTTGGATACATTCTGAACAGTCTCCCGGCTGGGGAGGACCGCATAGCAAAATGGCCCGCATTCTGGGGTCAGCTTGCCCTTCTCGAGTAAGCCGTTCAATACGTAGCGGACGGGATGGAGAAACAGATCTTCCGCACTGTATTCACCGCGAAACAACTCACGCTGGAAATCGAGCATACTGACCTCAAACGAGCGAATCCCGGCGTCTGGGTGCACGCTGAGGGATGGGCCGGCTTCAGCAGCCGCGTCGTACTGGCTCCCGAAAAGGGAGGTCGGTCCCATGGGCGTCGGCGAGCGGTTGAAGGAGCGGTCGTAACGCGCTTTGAGCGTGTACCAGGGTTCACGCACCTGCACGCCGGCAAGTGTCTCGCGCAGCAGGCGGTTGCACAGGGGCGCCGCCACCTCCACTGGTAGCTGGAAGCGAGCAATCTCGCGCAGGTCGCCGTCGTAAAGTACCAGGAGGAAGCTTTTTACGTCGGAGCGATTGCTGAGTTGCATGGTGGCACCTGAAAGCCGAAAAAGGGGCCAGATCTCATGGCGTGACGGTCGAGGAACTCTACTTCTGTTGGACGCTAACGGGTTGGAAGGTCATGGGCGGCTCATCCGCTCGGGCCCACTGGCGCATCAAGCGTTCGATCAGCTTTTCATCAAGCGGCTCCTGATGGGGAATACCGCCGATGGCACGGATCTGGTCCGCGTTGTGCTCATCGAAGGCCCACACGGCGGCCCGCTCGTTGAGCGGGTGCATTTCATCAAAATTGCGATACTGCGCCATTTCGGCCAGCATATGTACCAAGCGGGCCAGCCCCAATCCAGGCAGATAGCGCTCCCGCAGGACGCCCAGGCACACCGCGCCGTCCGAGGGGCGGATGTTCGGGTGAAAGATTTGTGTCAGCCAGCGAACGAGAGGAGCGCTCAAAGGATAATCTGCCCCAAGCGTGATCTGAACCCGGTGGTCCGTCACTATCAGCGGCGCATTATGGCCGGATGGCAAATCCCCGAAACCGGGAAAATGAAAGGTCACTTCATACACGTCGGGAGCCAGGTGGCGATTGGCGGTAAACGTGATCTTGTGGTTGTACTCGCACAGGGCCTTCATGTCGTTCTGGTCCCGGATAAGGGTTGCCTGGCGGCGGGACGGGTCAACCGCGCCGGCGATGGCCTCTGGGAAGACCCGCAACGTGTCGCCGTCCTGTACCTCGGCCTCGCTGAGATCATGACTGCTATCGAGGCGCCGGGTGTCGCCCGGGTTGTTCGGGTTAACCAGCTCGACCACGGCGCGCTGCCCGCGGCCCTGTTCATCCTGGAGCGGCCAGCCCTGAGACTGGAAAAAGGCAACGGCAATTTCTTTGAGTGCCCGCGCCACGGGAACAAGGGCCTCAAAGCGTTCCCCGGAGGGGGCTTCAACAAAGATCTTGCGATTGGCTGCGATCGCTGGCATGGGACGTTTACCTCGCGGAATCAGGGGGTCTTTTTGTCGACACGTTTGAAAGTAATATCCAGTGGTGGTGGAGGTCGCGTAGGCTGCTTTGGCTGTTCGGGAGTCTTCTGAGCCGGATTATCCAGTTCCACGTTTCGGAACTTGTTCCAGGATTTTTTTGTCGCGGCCAGTTCCGCCCGCGCCCGCTGGAGCTCCGCTGCCAGCACGCGGTTGGCGATGTATTCCTGGACCGGGTTGTCAGGTCGGAAATCGGTGCGCGCCTGAATCCTTTGCACCACGTTCCTGAATTCTGTGACAAACTTGAAGACCTTGCTCGAATAGTTCAAAGTGTGGGGCCGCTTCTGAAAGCTCGGAGGCAAATGCTCGCTGGATCGACATACCAGGATGGTGCTGCTCCCCTTGGTATGAGCCAGGGCCATGAAGTAGTAGAGGTAAGGGGACAGCGTAAAGGCACCGCTCTTCTCGTAACAATTGGCATCGATCACGACGATGCCGGCTTCATCGACAAGCTGAATTAAATCCGTGGTAATCTCGTTGACTATCACGCCTTCGGGATAATCATCCGGCAACTGGAGGCCAGCCTGCTTGATCGCTGGCAATATGATTCCCTCGATTTCTTCCCGCTGCTGCTCACGGCCTTCGGCGTGGGTCACCTCGGGCTTGATGAGGACGCAAGTGTTACGCGACAGGACTTCCCGCCCGACCTCGGCGGCAAGGTCGGCTGAGGCGCTCAGGAGCATGAGGGTGGGGATCATGAACGCCGCCTGGATGCCGGTCTGTTGATCGGCGGCGACGATCATGCCGACCACGCCGTTAAGACTTTCGTCCCAAACGGGCGTACCGCTGAAGCCTGGCGCCACGAAATAGCCAGTGCTTTCCGGGCTGGCGTTGAGCTGAGCCCAGCCAGTCGTCTGCGTGTCCAGCAAGATCCCTTCGACCCAGACTCCCTCGTTGCGCCGGGCCGGAAAGCCGAAGGCGCGGAACTTGTGGTTCCATACCTCGCCGGGTAAGACGAGGCGGGCCGGTCGGGCGTTCTCGGGAGGATTCTCCTGGAGGCGCAGGAGGGCGAGATCGAGACCGTCCGCCGGTGGGTAAGAGGCGATGCGCTGGCCCGGCTGGCGGTAGACAACCCAGGCCGACAGCGGTTCATTGGCTGCTGCGAAGGGAAAGTCCAGGTTTACCTGGCGGGTGGTGGTCTCCGCCTGATCGATGACATGGGCACAGGTGAGCACGTGCCGGCTGGACGCCAGGAAACCACAACCGACAATGCCCTGATCCTCGCTGCGAATCCGCACGATGGATGATTTCAGAGGATGGTCGGGCATGGTGCGAACTCCCCGATGATCGCAGAAGGTCGTGCCGATTTGCGACCTAGCGCGGCCGAGAGTCGTTTAGGGACGAATGGGATCTAGGGGGATGCGCTCGCGTTATTATTGAGGCTCTCCCCTGCCCCGTTCCAGTCCGCCGACATCTTCCGTCCCTGACTCTGGTCTCTGGGGTCGCGGAACGCAAGCACGGTAGGATTCTACAGCAGGGGTTGAGGGGTTTCCAAGCAGATAGTTTGGGAAGATTGTTTTTTATTCTTTTCGCTTGAATGAATTCTTCATTTAAATTCCCAACAAGCGAGGCCTCCGCAACCTGGGCTGGAGAGGTCAGCTTCCGATCTGGATCTCAAGTTCGTCTAGAACCTATTCGCAAGAGCATGCAAGGATGGGTTGACGACACCAGTAATTGATCGCCGCCCCGGGAACTCCATCAGTTGATGCCTCGAGACGAAACTCTATTCGCCTGTTCCGAGCAGATCCCGCAGCATTGCCTGGCACGGGGACCACAGGATCGCGCATGCCCATGCCAACGGCCCGGAATTGGCTTTCATCCAGCCTAAGACCTCTGTGCCGGGCGTATTGAAATAGCGAACTGCGAACCGCCTCGGCGCGGAGTTGGGAGGTTTTCTGCAACTCTTCGAGAGGCTTACGCGGCTTGTGCTCGGTGGTCTCGAATTTGCCGCTGCTGACGAGCTGTTCAACTCTGGCGGTGTCCGCTAGACTGACCACGGTTCCTGCCGGTTGGAGTCGGTATTGCCCGGGCTTCCCAGAGATAGTAAGCGCTTTGGTGTCTGTCCAGAGGCGACCTGGCATTATGGGCGCGACGGTAGAGCTGCGCGAGCGGCATGGGTAGACGGCTTGCCAGTTCCTCATTGCATTTGGGTGGGATTTGCAATGACTACCGCCGCCCAACTTTGGGGATAAGAGAGAGCGGAGTTCACAGCAGCAGACAACGGCACGCCAAATTCCAGGCAAAGGCGATTGCTTATTGTGAAAGCCGGTCCGCGCTCGCAGTAGTATACCCGCCATCCGAAAGGTCTTCAAGAATGTAGATGGGCCATAACCCACACTCACGAAATTAGTTGATTTTATTCCGCGGGAAGTGTCTGTACTCGCTTCGGCACGGTTTGGTGTTGCCATCGCTTTCCAGGGCCGGGCAAATGAGCCATTGCGATCGTGATTCTGCGGAAGAAGGATCGCGGAGATCATTACTTCAAGAGGTGCTGTTGCACTCAGTCCCCTCCTGACGCAACCGGCAACTGCCACAGCTTCATGCTGCGATCGTCGCCCCCCGACAACGCCCGGCTGCCGTCTCGCGACAACGCCACGGCCCGAACCACGGCGTCATGGTTGAAGCGGTGGAGCTCGCGCCGGCGCTTGATGTCCCAGAACCGGACGGTCCGGTCCGCCCCGCCGGAAACGGCGTAACGACCGTCAGCCCCCGTGGCCACGCACAGCACCGGGCCGTCATGGGCGAAACGGTGCAACTCCTGACGGCGCCGGAGGCTCCAGAGCCGCAAGGTGTGGTCTTCACATCCGGATAGCGCATAATGACCGCCCGGCGACAGCGCGAGCCCGCGCACCGGGGCCTCATGGACAAGGCGACAGACTTCGCGGCGATAGTCCAGATCCCAGAGCCGCAGGGTGCGGTCCTTGCTGGCGGATAAGGCATAACGGTTGTCGGGCGAGAGCGCCGCGGCATGAACCGGGCCGTCATGAGCCAGGCGGTACCACTCCCGGCCGGCCGCCAGGTCCCAAAGCACCAAGGCTCCCGTCGAATCGCCGAACACCGTCAGCCGGCCATCCTGGGAAATTGCCGCACAATGAATGGCATCGCCTGTGCCCAGGCGATGGAGCGGCACGCCGGCCGCCAGGTCCCACAGGGTGACCAGGTTCGCGGCGGCAAGCGCCCGGCAGCCGTCACTCGTGAAGACCACGGAACTGACGCTGCCCTCGTGATCGAAACGCTGAAGTTCCCCGTAGGTTGATAGGTCCCACAAACGCATAAGACAATCACTGCCGCCAGACAAAGCCTGGCGGCCGTCCGGCGAGAAGGCCACGCTCAGGACGATTCCCTGATGCGGAAACTGGTGGAGCAACGTCCCCAGGGTCGGCGGCCGCAGTTTGGCACGACGCTCATCCAGTTCCTGGGCCAACAGGCGATCGCCGCGCGCTTGGACGGCGTCGAGATAAGCCTGGCAAACCACCTGCGCTTCCTGCCAGGCCGGAGTCTGTTTCAGACCGGCCAGGGCACTTTCGTAGCCCACCTGCACCAGGTCATACCGCCCGACCATCCGGCCGAAGGCGCCCAAGGCGGCCCAGCAGCGGGCAGCGCTCAACGGGTCACGTGCCGATTCGGACTGGATGAGTGCCCGTGCCTGGCGGTAAATCTCCGCACCAGCCTGGGGATGTCCAGGTGGGGCAGCCGGCGAACGATTCCTGCCAAGGATGTGGCATGCCGCCCGGCCGAGCTGCGCCTGGACATGGGCAGCCTCGTCTTCTGGGGGCAGCTGTTTTTCCCAGGCTTGGTAGAGGGCCATCGCCTCGGCATAGCGGCCCGCCGCTAGCAATTGCTGAGCGGCCCTCTCGACCTGATCGGCGCGCTGATACAAATCGCCGGCGCGGCCCGGTTCACCAAGCTTTTCCCAGCACTCGGCGGCGGCAAGGCAGTCGCCGACGCGCTCGAAATCGGTTGCCGCCCGGCGCAGCAGTTCGGCGCGCAGCCGGGGTTCGTCCTCCTCTGTCAGCTCTCGAAAGTGCTTCCGCAGCGGGTCCATACTATCTCACCAGGTCGATATCAGCGGTCAGCTCGTACAACAGCAATTCCTTGGCCGTCCGCACCGCCACGATTTCCGCGGGCGGTATGCGGAGGGCCGCCAGGGTGCGGTCCGCAAGGGGGCTGGTACCGTCGAGGGAGCACACAACCTCGGCCCGCCGAGCCACGCCGCAACGCGGGCAGCGCTGTTCACTCTCCGGTACCTGGCCCTGGGAGCGAAGAATTTCGTCGTTCTGTCCGCAGGCATCGCAGTGAAAGGCTACCAGCAGATCGCGTCCTAACTCCAACACCAGATCGTCTGCCTCCAGGGAGAGTCGAGCTGCATCGGCACGGGCGCGGGCCAATAGCTCGCCCGCCGTCAGGTCGGCGGCCCGGCAGGGGAGCTCGATTACCTGGGGGTGAGGGAAGTGGCTGGAGGAGCATTGCGGGTTGCGGGGTAGCTCGGCACGGTGCATCTGCAGTGCCAGACCGTTGAAAACGAGCGCCCGACCTGTAACCACCGGTTGGCCGCACAGCCATTTCGCAGCCTCCTGGGCCAGCAGGCCGCCGATGATTGCAGCCGTCGTGGCAACTGTGGCCACGTGGCCATTTCCCAGCGCGGCTGGATTCTGAAAACCTGTGCACGACCGGCGCTCACGCAGGTGGGTCCATTGTTCGTCATTGAGGGTGCAAGCGAAACAGGGGCCGGCGCCGGCGCTGAACCAGCGCACCTCTCCGCCCAGCGACCACATGCCCCCGTCAAGGTAAGGGATGCCGGCCAGGGCACAGCACAGACCTACCTGCACGCGCGCAGCCAGGTTATCGAGGCAGCCAATGGCCAGCTGACTGTGGCGGTAATGCCCCAGACCGACGTCGTCAGAGAGGTCGCCCCAGATGGTGCGGACGCATACCTCCGGATTGATACGCGCCAGCGCTGCGCCTGCGACTTCGACTTTCGGCCGGCCGACATCGGCTTGCTGGAACAATACGGTGCGGCTCAAATTGGAGAATTCCACGCAGTCGGAGTCGATCACGAGCAAGTGGCCGACGCCGAGCAGGGCCAGGTTCTTGAGGACCTCGTTGCCCAGGGCGCCGGCGCCGGCTACCACAACGCGGGCCGCGCGCAGGCGCTCTTGGTCCCACCAGCTGATCAGGCGCTGCCGGGCGTAGCGATCGGTGTCGGTCATGAGGCCACACCGGGCAGGCGGCGCCCCGTGTTGGGACAGTAATCGTTCCCTTCTTTTCTGTGCCACTCGTTCCAGCACGTGAGGCGGCGAAAGACATCCTGGTGGAAGTAGGTGCCACACCCGCATGGGCAGGCCACAGCATATTCTCCAGCCCGGACCCGCGAGCGGCACCAGGGACAAGTTCGACCCACCAGCGTGGTTCCTGCGACGATCCGAATCGTTTGCTGCTCGCCGAAGGGCCGCCATACACTTTCCAGGCCGCTCAAAAACTGTCTCACCAGTCCCACGGGCGGAGCGGAATGCGGGCCCTGTCCAGCCGCGGCAGCTGCGACACCCGCCGTGTCTGCTAACGGCTCGCTCCTGCGGAAGTCGCAAGCGGTCGTGGCGCCGAAACGGGGGTCCCCCTTCTCCTTGCAAGGCTTGCCGCCGGCAAAGTGCTGCTGCCAGCAATGCAGGCTGAACTGGCCGTCGTCGTGGAACGGTTCGCCGCACTTGGGGCACAAGCGCACCTGATCGCCCTCGCGAAAGGTGTCCTTGCACTCCTTGCATGTCCGGGCGAACCATGCAGAGTTCAGGCTGGTCACACGCAGGTGCAGATCGGGCAGGTTGGCATTGAGTGGATCGGCGGCCATCGCGATGCCGAGGTCTGCTTCCAGACCGAGGAGTTTCTGAAGACCCGATTTGGGATAGGCGGCTTGGGAGCTTTCAGGGCTGGTCATGGCGTACTCCAAGCGGTTGCGGGGTTTGGCTTCCAGCATACACGGCAACGGGTGCGAGGTGAAGAGGCTGCCAACCAACGAATGGCCCCAGGTGCTGAAATTCGTTTCATTTCGCGGTTTTCCCATTGCGTGGCTGGATATACTGAATGAGCAAGTCCCCCCAATTTGGCTGGCGGCGCATGCAAGTGAATAATGATCGAAGCTTTGGTTCAATGTTTTCGTCCCCCGTGTGGGAGCGAGCCTCGCGATTCCGACTTGCAGCGGAGTAACTCATGTCGAATGCTGGCCAAGCGCGCATCAACTTGTACCTTGAGGCTCCGTCGGGTGAAAGGTTCGAGATCGAAGTGGCGCTTGATCAGCTGCTTTATGAACTGGCCGCTGCCTTTTTCCAGTTGCGGGGGTGGCCGCTGGAACGTAAAGAGGACGGCGGTCAGCGACCCGTAGTCGAGCTTGTCGACCCGGAGAACCCCGGTGACACGCGACGGCTAGATGGACGCCTGACTGTCGGCGAGTCCGGTTTGCGGAGCGGTGATATTTTGCGGATCTTTCCCGAGGCCATCGCTGGGGGTTATCGTGCGGAACGAAGTGGAGAGGATTCAACCAGCGCGCTCACTCCAGTGTCACGTAGCCAGGACAAGGAGATGATTCGCCGTTACACCGACGTTTCTTTTCCAAAAAAGGCTCGCGTCGGCCAAGCGACTAATCTCCGCGTGCAGATCGTCACCGTTTCCGGGCGGCACCCACACGACATCCCCATCGACCTGGAGGTCTCTGATCAGATTCGCGTGACGGTCTATGTAACGGCGGAGAACTTCAGCATCCAGGGCAACACGCATGCAGAAATCTTGGTCCCGCGCGCAGGTGACTCGAAACCAATCCACTTTCTTCTCACTGGCGAAGAGGTTGGTCCCGGGCGGATCATGCTCGACTTTGTCCAGGACGGGCGCCCACTCGGCTCGATCGATCTCGAGCCTACGGTCGTGACCGGGGACCAACCCCAAACGCAAGAGACCGCATCTCCGCAGGGCGAAATTAGGTTGCGCGCCGGAGAGGGGCCGGCGCCGGCAGTCACCATTTTCGTGCACGAGTACCGCACCAGGCGTGGACGGCTGCACTTTTCCTTGTTCTCTGACGATCCAAGACTTCGCGACGTGCCGATGGTCGCCTACGGCGACCTTGGCACCGTCGATCTGAATGCCAACGTCGCGGACTGGGTATCTCAGCAGCTCGAATGCCTCAACAACGACGCAGCTGGGCCTGCTTGGCAGGGGAATGAGCGGCTCGCCGAGGTGGGCAACCGACTTTTCCAACAGCTGCTGCCGGTAAAGCTCCAGGAGCTTTGCTGGACGCTTACCTCCCGCGGGGTCTTCACCGTGATGATCTTCACGGACGACCCCCACATCCCCTGGGAATTGCTTAAGCCTTGTCGGCTCAATTCCAGCACGCCGGAAATGGAGCAACTCCCGTTCTGGGGCGAGTCGTTTGCCCTGGGCCGCTGGTTGCGCGGCCCCGCGACTACCGATCGATTTGTGTTGGACCGAGTTTGCGCGGTGGCCACGGGGGGAAAGGCGAGTCATCGCGACTTTGATCCTCAGGCCGTGCAACGTATGTCACGGCCCGAGCCAGTCCCGCTGAACAAAGAAGCCAAACTCGACAATATGGAGAAGGAACTTGAGGTAATCCGTTCGCTGACCAGCCAGGGCGCCCACGTGCGCATCCTGGAGGCTCACCGGGGTGCCGTGCGGGAAGCGCTTCAGCAAGCCGATTTCGATTTATTCCACCTGGTCTCGCACGGAGCCTTCGGCGGCATGTCGCGGGCGGATGCATCGGCTGTATTGCTCGAGGACGGTGTGTTCACGGCCGGAGAACTACCGCCGAGCATGACGGCAGCGCTGCGGCAATCCGCCCCTTTGATCTTCTTTAACGCATGCAATACGGGCCGGATCGGCTATTCTTTGACGCAACTCGGTTCCTGGGGAGCGGAATTGATCCGCCTGGGTTGCGGCGGCTTCGTAGGCACTTTATGGCGCGTCACCGACGATGCCGCCCTGGCTTTCGCCGAGATTTTCTACGGACTGCTGGCCAAGGGACTCCCAATCGGTGATGCCCTGTGGAAAACACGCCTATCGGTGCGTGGGCAGTTCCCCAATGATCCAACCTGGCTGGCATATTGTTGTTTTGCCGATCCCACAGCCCGAGTCGACAAGGCCGATAAGCAGACACGTGGCAGCAGCATAGGACCGGCCTGTCGATGAAAGACTCCATCCGCTCAGTGGGCAACGGCACCGGCCCCACCGGCAATGGTTGCCGACCTGCCCGGCCGCGTCGGCGCAGAGGGCAAGTTCACTCGATGGTGTGAAGCGTGGTCATGGGTTGGTCTCCTTGTTTGGGTCGGCCCTCGCGGCTTCTTGAGATGGGAGGCTGTCGGGACGGAAGTTGATCGTCACTTTGCCCTGCGCCCCTCGAAATCGACGCGTTCAATGAGAACCTGCACGAGCTGGAACTGCTCGGCGGGCGGCGCGTACCTTGTAGCGACGTGAATGCACGGACTCTATATCACCGTGCTTGATTCGGCAGCTTCGTAGGACAGATTTCCAATCTGTCCGGTCAAGTTGGAAACCTGACCTACAGCCGAATCCCGCGCCGTCATTAGATACGCGACCCGTTGTAAGCAATGAGTGTTGTTATTGCAGTGACCAGCGTCCAGCCGTGCAGGAGCGTGTGCTCGAGATTGGGAACGATCCGGCCGCCACGTTTAGGCACAACGGTGAGGGTGCCGTCGTGTAGCCGTTGATGAACGGCCAGCCAATGCTCCAGGGCGTCGCCCTTCTCGAAGTTGGAAGTTGCGACGGAAAGGACGAGGTTGTACGCCCTGCGCCAGCACCCCGACGGGACAGTGAAGTACGGTATCCACCATATCACTATCTCCACCCCGAAGAGGACGAAGTAATAAATGACACCAAATAGCATGAGGCCATGGAGATTGAGCGTAAAGCCGATGGGAGCCAGGCTCATGAGTGCAGCATTTACTCCCATCTCGGCCAATCGTTCTCGGGCCGAGTAGTTCCTGGCGCCGTTGAACGGATAGAGATCGACGAAGGTTGTGATCTGGTGGTAAATCAGCAGGACGAGCTGACAAATGACGGCGGCGATCATAAATTCCAAGGCCCTGGCAGCGAGTGCCCAAGACGCCTGTGTACCAAGCCGGAGCACTCAGGATAGGTTAACTGATAGCTGGCGCCGGAGCAATGTATTGTATAAATTGGATCTGACATAGATTATTCTTCTCGAGGAGACAACCCATGAGCGTCCGACCGATCCCAGAGGGCTATCATACGATCACTCCGAACACCATCGTTCGAGGTGCGGAAAAAGCAATCGAGTTTTACAAGAAGGCATTTGGCGCAGAGGAGAAGGTTCGCCTCACGATGCCGGACGGAACCATCGCGCACTCTGAGCTGATAATCGGCGATTCACGCTTGAACCTCGCTGAACCGATGCAGGGTTGGCCGGCTCACCCGCTGCTGGCCCAACTCTTCGTTGAGGACTCCGACGCAATCTTCGAACAGGCCATTGCTGCCGGTGCCAAGGTGACGATCCCGATGACCGACATGTTTTTTGGATTCCGTGAGGGGCGCGTCGTCGATCCCTTCGGCAACACCTGGACCATCTCCACGCGCAAAGAAATCGTATCGCCCGAGGAAATGCAGCGGAGGCTTAACACCTTTGCTTCCTGAGGCTACTGACAACTGCTGGTTCTTCGTCGGCGTTTCACACGGAAAAGGGTCCTGACACCTTTACTCGCGCTTGACGGCCGAGCATTTCGTTGATATACGATGTATAGACATTGGGAGATTGAGCATGCGAACACAGATCGGTAAATGGGGCAATAGCCTGGCGGTGCGCATTCCCGGTGCGTATGTCAAGGATTTGCGGCTCAAGGAAGGAATGGACCTGGACGTTTCCATCCTGGAGGGCGGAATCATGTTGCGCCCGCCTTCAAGGGAATACTCCCTGGAAGAATTGGTCGCGGGCATCACACCGGAGAACCGGCATGGCGAAACGGACTGGGGCCAGGCCCTCGGGCGGGAGTCGTGGTAGCTCGGGCTACGTCCCGGACGCCGGACATTTAGTCTGGCTCTCTTTCTCACCGCAAGCGGGTCGCGAGCAGGCGAGACGAACGCCAGCATTGGTGCTGTCGCCGGCTTATTACAATGCCAAGGCCGGGCTCTGCGTCGTATGTCCCATCACCTCTCAGATCAAGAACTATCCATTCGAGGTAACGCTACCGGAGGGCTTGGGCGTCGCGGGCGTTATCTTGAGCGACCACATTCGAAGCGCCGACTGGCAAGTTCGTGCCGTCGATTACGCAGGTGTCGCACCCCCCGAAGTTGTCGCCGAGGTGAGAGCCAAGGTCAAACCGCTGCTGGGAATTTGACCTAAAGACCCCAGGAATGGAAGAGGCCGTAGCTTGCCTGGAAACGAGCCGCGTTCTCCTTGCTTCCGCACCACATTCCAAGAGTCACTGACACCGCTCCGGTGCGACGCCCGTGATCGCCAAAGTTTGTGCCCCCGAGGCTAAGAAAAGCACAACCCGGGAGTTTACAAGGGGCATCAGCCTATCCTTCGTGTTATGATCGACCATCGAGAAGCCTCTTACCATTTGCAAGGCACCGTCCTTGTGGAGTCCGAGGCACCATGGATTTTTTAGGAGGTCTCCCACATGAAGCTGTTCGTTTTCAGCCTGGCGGCCTGCGTGGCCGTTGGGCTGTCCGGCCTGTCGCCCGGCGCACGGGCGGACGAGCCGGGCAAGCAAGCCAACGCCGACCCGGCCAAGGAGTTTGCCGCCATCAAGAAGGACTGGTCGGATGCACAACAAGCCTTTTCCAAAGCCTATCAAGAGGCCAAACCGGCTGAACAGGAGGCCCTGCTCGACAAGCAGCCCCAACCGGCTGCGTATGCCGACCGCTGCCTGAAACTGGCCGAGACCCATCCGGATAGCCCGGTTGCCGTCGAGGCGTGGGCGTGGGTTGTCGCCAATGCTCCCGGCACCCCGCAGGCTAAGAAAGCCATACCCGGGCTGAACAAGAAAGTGGCCGCCATCACCGACCTGGGCCAGCTCCAAAAGACCCTGACGCAGTTTCCACCCTACGGCGTAGCCGAACTCGCGCCCCAGGTCGCCCAGAAAGTCCGGCAGAATCTCGATCATCCCCAGGCTCTGGCGCTGCTCCTGTGGGTCGGCTCTGCGACACAGTACGGCGGCACGCCGGAGCTCGCCAAACTGTACAACGATACCGTAGACCTCCTTATGGAGCGCTTCGTCGATCGCCGGCAGCTCGCGCCGCTGGCAGACTGGCTAAGGCGAGATGACGATCCGTCTTGGGCGGAAAAGCATCTCCGCCGGCTAGCCGACAAGAACCCGTCCGAGCAAATCAAGAGCCAGGCCCGCTACGCCTTGGCGATGGTGCTCAAGAACAAGGACGAGGAATCGCAGCCCGAGGCCGAAAAACTGCTGGAAGCCGCAATCGCCGACCTGAGCAAGCCGACGCAGCAGGGTCCGGCGGAGAAACGACGCCTTACCGAGGCTCGGAAAGAACTGGCAGACATGAAGTTGCACGGCCTGGGCAAACCTGCGCCCGAGATCAGCGCCCTCGACCTCGAAGGCAAGGGATTCAAGCTGTCCGACTATAAGGGCAAGGTGGTGCTCCTCGACTTCTGGGGGAATTGGTGACCGCCTTGCCGGGCCATGTACCCCCACGAGCGGTCGCTCGTGAAAAAGATGGAAGGCAAATCGTTTGTACTGCTTGGCGTCAACAGCGATAAGGATAAGACCAAGCTGAAAAAGGCACTCGAACAAGAGCACATTACCTGGCGTTCCTTCTGGAACGGCGGCAGCACAGTCGGACCCATCTCAACCGACTGGAATATTCAAGGCTGGCCGACCTTGTATCTGATCGATCACAAAGGGATTATCAAGAAAAAATGGCTGGGCAGCCCTCGCCCCGAGGTTCTCGATAAAGAAATCGAGAAACTCCTGCGGGCCGCAAGCACCGAGGGTTGATGCATCCGGGACTGCTCCCAGCCAGGGGGCAGTCCCCTTTCCTTTTCTCCGCTACTCAGGCCGCCGAGCGGCAGCACGCCCCGCTGCTCTCGGCGGCTACACCCCCAACATGCGGACAAATTCCGAGAATGACGTGGCCACCTCTCGCCAGATGCATCCACCAGCCCCCTCATCCCAATCACTCGCAACAACTCGCGGATCCAAAACGCCAGTCCGGTAATCCAACGCGATGCCCAAATCGTCGCCGGGGACTCTGTTCACGGCGACAAACACCGCCAACTCGACATCAAGCCAAGGCAGGCAGAGCGGCTCAGCACTTTTTGACCCCCGGGCCTCGTGAAACACCTTGGCGATTCTTGGTTCATCAGCAAGAAAGCCGGAGGACTCACGCCGCATTGCTGGGACCGCCGTCAAGAAATCCACCGATTCTCGGAAGAACGGGATCAGTCGCCGCAGCACTTCATCGCCAGGATGCTGCCAACGTCCCTGCTGGAGCAGTGCAACGAGAAGCGGCGGAAGTTGCAAACCATTGACGACATATTCTTCCATATGATGCCATCCCGTGTCGCCGAGTGAATAAGCTCAGTTGCGGCCGTCGCGCTGAGCGACGTTGAATTCCGGGAAACCGTTGAACGCGGCTGCAGCGGCTCGTTCGGCCGAGGGACTTCATGTAGCTCACTGCCAGGTCCGCGCCTACTCCCATCTCGATATTATCGCGCCGGGTGAAACTATGAAGGAGGCCGAAGCCGACTGGCGAAATCCACTGAACTCCCGGTAAACGGACATAGTTTCGCCCGGCGACGGGGCACGGAGGTTGTCGAGCCGAGGTCTCCATACAATAGGTGGCAAGCACGTCCGTGAAATTCAGGAGGCTCCGCATCGTAGTTAATGTTCAGTTCGCCGGTTTCGCTCGAGTGTGAAATTGTCCTCGAACCAGCAACATCTACTTTGTGTCCAAACCTCCATCCGCGTTGTGCGGCTCGGCCTCCGCTACTACCTCAGATTCGTTCCGAGGCGTTGCGTAATAGCGGATAGAATCAAGGAGCCAGCATGATCCAACAACACTGGATTCTGAATAGGCCGACGTATGAGCGGTATCTTCAATCCTCTGACATCGGTGAGCCCGACTATCTATCTGCCATGGAGGAGATTGCAACCGCCTTTCCACGGAAAACTGCGTTGGAGTACTATGAGGCCACAGCCACGCGATTGGGAGCTATTGGTCACTTCGATCTGCTACCGTATCCAAATGAACGGCTGCCCTACAATCCGATTCCGATCCTGCTTAGCCTGCCGCCGTCAGAAGAAAGCATGAGCCAGCTCTTATATCTTGGCATGGCCCTTCGTGACTTCAAGAAGGAAATGGGCCGGACCGACGCCTTTAACGATCTTATCTCTTCGGACGAAACGCTCTACAGAGGGGCCCTCTTCGAGATTGAGGTTGGTGCAGCTCTGGTGCGCGGTGCCTTGAAGCCAATTTACAGCACGACTTCACCAGATTTCACCCTGAGGGAATTGCCGCTGGGCATTGAAGCCACGATGCGCGAGGTACCGCTCCGGCGCGCGGTGGCCGAGCGCCTGCGGCTACGGCTCGCGCTTTTGGACTTCCAGCATCTATCAATCGTGATCTCCGCAAAAGGAGAGCGTGATATCGACGAATTGGCGGAGAGGATCGCCAAGGACGTTAAGATTCTGCTTGATACAAAGTGCGTCAAATCAACCCAGCCAGATTATTGCATCTCGTGCAGCGTCGGCGATTTGAGAGACTCTGGCCACAAGACGGTGGAAATCCAATTCGAGGAGTATCCATATGGGGAAACTCTGTCGCTCTTGATACACTCGCTTCTCAAGAAAAAGGAAGAAAAGATCGAAAAGGCCACTGCGGGAAAGCCACAAATCAAGTGTGTAGCTGCTCTCGATGCGCGTTCTTTGCTAGCATGGCCTTCGCTGCTGGCATTGTCCCGAGACTCAGAGAATGACTATGAACGACGAATGGCTGAACGCCACAGGCACTATTTCGACTGGCTGCGAGCATTAAGGCAGGATGTCTTAGCAGCGTGCCAAAAGTTCGTCGCCCAATCGCACTTGATCAAAGGAGTAATGCTGTGGGAGCGGAAGAGCACAAAGAGCCTCGCGGACAAGGTACATAGGAGATACGCAATTCGGTTTCTGACTGCTCGACAGAATATTGAATTAAACCAGGAGAATCTATCGGCTGAACTGGCTAGGATCGTCGATGGCTAATCACGCATATGCCACGCGAATCGGGAAAAGTTGTTCGGACCCTTTCCTTGTGTTCACTTTCCACCCTCTTGGCCGGCCGACCCCGCAACCGCAACGTCCTTTCCAGACCGAGGCGCTTGGCCGCTCGTTTCGACCAACTCTCCGGACCGTACGGCTGCCCGTGCTGCACGCAGCTCCGCAGTGCCTGTCTGGTGAGGCAACACGAAAGGGGAAAAGACAATTGTCCCTGTACACGCGGTCAATCCTGCAGCGGATTTCTCCTGTTTTCTGGAATTCGCCTTTCTTAGAATTGGCGCAGATGAACTCCATGAGCATCGTCGACGAAATCCTCAATCGCGCCCTGGAGCTTTCGCAGCCAAAGCGCGCCGCGCTGGCCCATCGCTTCCATTTCCAAAGGAAAATCGATCATGGCCGCCTGTAACCGCCATACCAAGTTTTTCCTCATCGCGCTCGCCGCGTTCCTAACGCTCGGCCGCGCCCGCGCCGAGGAGCGTGTCGATCCGCGACTTGAAAAAGTGTTCGCCGATTGGCAGAAGCGTCAGAAGCGGATTCAGACTGTCCGCTATCGGATCAGCGGCGAGCACATCGTTGCCAAGGAATCGATGTTCGATCCGCTGCACCCCGAGCTGCCCGCCATGCCCAAGAAAGACGTCAAGCTGCGCATCCAGCGCATGATGCTGCTGGATTTCCCGAAAAACCGCTACCGCCAGGAGCATGACGAAGAAGAGTACGACAGCCTGGGGGATAAGCGCAACCGCCGAGTGCAGGCAGGTTCTTAAAGAAGGATTGAAAAAAGGCCGGCGAGACAGCACGTCTGCCGGCCTTGATTCGCCGTCGCGTCCTTTTAGTACGCCGATCCGTCGATCACCTCGCCGCCGGCGCGGGTGACCAGGGCCGCCAGTACGCCGGGGGCAATACTCTGTTGCATGAAATGCACGGAGCCGTCGCCAAACACCGCGTTCACGCCGCCGGTGTGGAACCCATAGAAATTCATCCGATTGTTGCAATTGATCACGCAGCAGTCGGTCGAAGGCATGGTCAGGCCGTCGTTGCTCATTGCCTGAGAACAAAGGTGTCAGGACCCTTTTCTCCGTTCACTTTCCGCTCTCTTGCCGGCCGGCCCCGTGGCCGCAACGTGCCCATCAGACCGAGGCACTCAGACACCCGTTTCGACCAACTCTACGGGGTCGTACGGCTGCCCGCGCTCCAGGCACCGTTCCGGTGGGTGCTCCTGTCAAGCCTAAAAGGGTCCTGACACCTTTTCGCTCACCCAATCTATGAATAGGGGGCAAGGTAGTTCCGTCGTCGGCATTTATCCTGCCACCGGGTCGATTTTGGTAGGACAAACTTCGTTGACCGCGGTTCCTATTGTGCCTGGCCGGATCTAGAATTGAGTTGTCGGGATGGCCGGCGTCATCGTCTTCTGGCGGTCCTCCTGGTGATCCGTGGTTTCAGCCGCCCAAATGCGCGAACGCGGCCGCATGCAGAGGACCAGCCTGGACTGGAACGATGCCCGGACCGAAGACGGTCAGTTGCTCTGTCCCCGCCTCTTTGATGAGGAGCAGGTGCGCACCATGGAGAAGTCGCTAGGCTCTTACGGGGCGGCAGTCCAACTCCAGCAGCAGCCGGTCCCAAGGGAAGGAGGGATGTTTCAGCACGACTGGTTCACGCAGATCGTCGGGGCACCACCCGCCCGCGCCCAGCAGGTGCGCTACTGGGACCGGGCCGCTACCGCAGGGGGCGGCTGCTACTATGTCGAGGATGTGGTCCGGGGACAGTGGAGTAGCTGGCAGCGCGACCAGATCATGCTCCATACCGCCCAGGCGGATCGGGCCCGGTACCCAGACATGCAGCCGGAAATTGTCGTCGAACGTTGTGCTACAACTTTCCTTGCAATGTTTGCCTTTCCCCCCTCAAAAAATGCGTCCTATTTGCGTCCTATTTGCGTCCTAATACTGCGGACGATTGGCGGGCAGAGAGAGAGTCCAGGAGAGAGTTTGAGGTAGTCGCGAGTGGCGAGCAGCATGGCACGACCACGAAAAGCGCAACCCGGGAGTTTACAACAACCCCAGCCGAGGAGACCCACCAATGCTTGACGCTTTCCGAGGTTTTTGCAGGGAATTCCGCCGCTTCGCTCGTTTTAACAGAGAACAGCCAAGCTCCAGAAGGTGCCGAGAACGCGACGGACGGAATTTTTCATGGGCCCGGCACTCCCTCCTCTGCCAACGAGGACCAACCCGGCAGTATACCGGTACAGGTCGAGCGTCATGTTACTTCGTCTTCTCCAACCCTTCGATTGCGTCAAGTTCCAGGTCGCCTTGGGAAGATTGTGGACAACTTTCTGGCCAATTCTCGCCTCGATTCACCTTCGTTTTTCTAGTGAGTCCAGGCGCTTTTCAAGGCCCTCCAGCCGGTCAAGGATCCGGTCCAACTTTTCGTCCGCGGAGGGACCCGCACGCTTCGTCCTCTCGTCACGAACTTCCGGAGCCGTTGTCGGTCCACCGGCACGAACCGACCGTTTTAATACGTCCATCGTCTCGGACCGAAACCCGGCTTGCGCCTCCACGAGACTCATTTGTGCGTTCAGCAGTTGGGTCTGGCGTATGACGTATCTTCTGGTCTGCTCCCTCTGCCTGTTCAGTTGGCTTTGCAACTGCTGGATTTGCCTGTGCGCCTCTCCCTTCACCTGCTCGACCTGTTCCCTAGTCAGCTCTTCGAGCTGCTCGATTTGTTCTTTGCCTTGCTCCTCGAGCTGCCGTTTTTGCACGTCCATGAGGCGGAGCTGGGCCTGCACCTGCGCCTCGATACGTTGCCTTGCTTCATCTGGCCGCGTGGCTCCAGGCGAAGCCTCGCCCTTTTCCCTCACTGCTTGGGTTCTCTGCGCGGTTGCCCTGTCGGGCTGTTGTGCCCGAAGTCCCTGAGCGGATCCCAGCGCGCTGTAAAAAAAGACCGACACCAACCCAGGAGCGATAAGAATTGATTTCAACTGCATGAGATGCGTCCTCCGAACTGGAAGTAACCAACACAAACTGCCCGAACTGGTCATCGAATCAGCGCTGGACGAACGAAGCGTTAAAGGCAGGAACGGCCCGCTGCTTCGAGTATCGTTCCGAGTTCCCTTCGTTGGGAGTGCTACGATGTTTTTGCCGAAATGTTATTCATCTCAGCGGCCGTGAAAGTTCGGAATGTTTCCTAAGCGACGTAGGCGAGCGAACTCAGGGACAGCATTCCGGCCGTCGCTACCTCGAGGCTTCCCGCGGAACTGTGGGACGGATTGCCAGCACCGGGCATGGTGCGGTGCGGAGGACTTTCTCAACGATGCTGCCGAGCCACAAATGGCTGAGCCCGGTGCGCCCGTGCGTTGCCATGACAATTAAGTCGATCTTCTTGGCCTGAGCGTAGTGTACGATTTTCTCAGCCACGTCCTTGCCGACTTGCACGGCCTCCACGCGGCGAACAGTGCCCGTTTCTCCAAGGAGTTTCCCCAACCACTCTTGTCGCTCATCCGGCAAATTCGACGGATCGAAAGTGCCAGCGACGCCATGCTCGGCAACGGCCTTGGAACTGTCTTCCGTCACATGCAACACATGCAACTCCGCTCCCGATCGTTCCGCAAGCGCGTGCGCGTACTGGACGGCTGTATCGGCAAACGGACTGAAATCCGTCGTGGCTAAAATGCGCTCCCAGTTTGCGAGCTCCATGCTGCGTCCCTTGAATCAAATGGCAGTTCCCATCATCGTCGAGATATCCAACAGTCGCGGACGATCAAATGGTTTTCACAAGAATCTTGCTCATCTCGGCAGCCGTGAATGAGCGCAAGCACTGCGTAGTTACATTGTTCAAGGAGCCCAGCGACAGCAATCCCGCGGCTGCGGTTTCGTCGTCTGGGGCATCGAAAATGAGCACTCCATCATAAGCGCCCATGCACCAGTAGGTGTCTTTGACTTCGATAGCCAGTTTCTTGGCTCTTGCCTTGAAGTCGGCTGCCCGCTTACAGGTGTCCTTGAAATCCTTGATGCCGCGTTCGGTCAGTTTGATCAGGGTCACGTAAGTAGCCATCACCGATCTCCCTTGGGAAGGCGCGAAATCCTCGACCGCTGATTGGAGCTTTCTCAAAAGATGCATGGCCGGTTCGTGGGCGTGCAGAGCCGTTCCCATCCTCTAGCAGTTCTGATGCCGACAGGCAGACAACTTCCTCGAATGGCTGCTTCCCCAAGCGTTTCAGTCGCTTACGCGTTTCGATGTGTCAGCCGCGCTTTGAAAGCGGGCCAAAACCGCGCGTTGGGCGGGCTACCGCGCCAGCGGTGGACCGCGCGATTCGACACATCTTGTAAAGTAATATCG